>ERZ1026876.834-NODE-834-length-17254-cov-12.080005_pt1 | contig 17254 bp, 24 predicted proteins | sample MGYA00380168_ERZ1026876 | MGnify/ENA primary metagenome ERZ1026876 (study PRJEB33269, sample SAMEA4719804) | human gut metagenome | biome: human-associated habitat; feature: organic feature; material: feces | place: Cameroon | collected 2013-10 ... | reverse complement strand
TGAATACATTGATAAAACAATAATTTAAATATAAAATAACTATCAACTAGATATGTTTATAAAAAATCATATAATTAAGGAGACTTTACCATGGCAAAATACATAATGGCTCTTGATGCCGGAACAACAAGCAACCGCTGTATTCTTTTCAACAGAAGTGGCGAGATGTGCAGTGTTGCACAGAAAGAATTCACACAATATTTCCCAAAACCTGGGTGGGTAGAACATGATGCAGATGAAATCTGGTCAACGATTCTGGAAGTTGCCAGACAGGCTCTTGCAAATGTAGGTGCTAACGCGTCAGATATTGCCTCAATAGGAATAACCAACCAGCGTGAAACAACAGTTGTATGGGACAGATATTCTGGTGAGCCTGTATACAATGCTATTGTATGGCAGTGCAGAAGGACTTCAGAATACGCAGATTCTCTTAAAGAGGAAGGGCTTACCGAAACAATCCGTAATAAAACCGGTCTTGTTATTGATGCATATTTCTCTGGAACCAAATTAAAATGGATTCTTGATAATGTTAAAGGTGTCCGTGAGCGTGCCGAAAAAGGGGATCTTCTTTTTGGAACAGTTGAAACATGGTTAATCTGGAAACTTACTAAAGGTCAGGTTCATGCCACAGATTATTCCAATGCATCAAGAACAATGCTTTTTAATATTAACACTCTTGAATGGGATGACGATATATTAGCCCAGCTTGATATTCCAAAATGCATGCTTCCTAAGCCAGTTCCTTCAAGCAGCATATTTGGTGAGACCTCCGCTGAATTCTTCGGCTGTCCTATCCCAATTGGCGGAGCTGCCGGCGACCAGCAGGCTGCGCTTTTCGGACAGACCTGTTTTGATGCAGGAGAAGCCAAGAATACATATGGAACAGGCTGCTTCCTTCTTATGAATACTGGAGAAAATCCTATTTTCTCAAAGAACGGTCTTGTTACTACTATTGCATGGGGACTTGACGGTAAAGTCACATATGCCCTTGAAGGCTCGATATATGTAGCCGGAGCTGCCATACAGTGGCTTCGTGACGAAATGCATTTTATTGATTCTTCACAGGATTCGGAATATATGGCAAGAAAAGTTCCTGATACCAACGGATGCTACGTTGTTCCCGCATTTACAGGACTTGGTGCGCCATACTGGGACCAGTACGCAAGAGGTACTATCTTAGGAATAACCCGTGGTGTCAACAAATACCACATTATACGTGCTACACTTGAATCAATCGCTTATCAGGTAAACGATGTTCTTACTGCAATGAAAGCAGATTCAGGCATAGAACTTTCTTCTCTTAAGGTCGATGGTGGAGCTAGTGCTAACAATCTTCTTATGCAGATGCAGGCTGATATATCCGGTGCTCCTGTAAACAGACCTGTATGTGTTGAAACAACTGCCATGGGTGCGGCTTACCTTGCTGGACTTTCAGTTGGTTACTGGAAAAGTACCGATGACATAAGAAAGAACTGGTCTGTAGACAGAACATTTGACCCTGAAATCACCCAGAATGAGCGTGATTCCAAAGTCAGAATGTGGAAAAAAGCTGTTTCTTATTCATTTAACTGGGATAAATAATTCCGTCGGATGATTCTTCTAACATATAAAAGCGATATTGTATAAAAGTAAATTCATACAATATCGCTTAATCTTTTATTACCTTACAACACTCTTCTGGTTTTTGTGCATTGCACGAAATTTAGTAATGTTATTTTACCTATTATCCACCTTCTCCGGATACATATCATGATTTGCCATACGGTTGAATGCCACATCTTCCCACTTAGTTCCTGGCTTTCCATAATTGCAGTATGGATCAATGGAAATTCCACCACGTGGTGTGAATTTGCCCCACACTTCAATATACTTTGGCTCCATCAGCGTAATCAAATCCTTCATAATCACGTTCACGCAGTCCTCGTGAAAATCCCCATGATTACGGAATGAAAACAGGTACAGCTTTAAGCTCTTGCTTTCCACCATTCTCTCGCCTGGGACATACGAAATAATAATGTTTGCGAAATCAGGCTGCCCTGTAATTGGACAGAGACTTGTGAATTCCGGGCAGTTAAACTTCACGAAATAATCATTTTCTGGATGTTTGTTTACAAATGTTTCAAGCAGGCCAGGGTTGTAATCTGTCTCGTAATTATTCTGCTGGTTGCCTAATAATGTTAAATTCTCTTTTTCTCTCATAGCTTTCTCCAATTTTTATTTTATTGCAGGGTCACTTACCCCATTTGCTGCAAATGCAGCCGCTCTGTCGATACAGGTTCCACATTTGCCGCAAGGCACATCCTTTCCTTCATAGCAGGACCATGTAAGCTCGTATGGTGCGTTAAGCTCTAAGCCCATCTTCACCACCTCCGCCTTAGTCATATTCACAAATGGCGCCTCCACCTTTAACTGATGTCCTGAGCCCTCAAAAATCGCCTGATTCATAGCATCATTAAACATCGGTGAACAGTCTGGATAGGCAAAACCGGCTGAATCATCTGCATGTGCGCCATAAAGAATCACGCTACAGTCCTTGCTTAGTGCAATGCTTGCCGCCGATGAAAGAAACAGTCCATTTCGAAATGGCACATAGGTGCTTACAGGCTTTTTTAGGAATGTACGCAACTGTCGCCTTCATATCATACATAAGTGCCATATGGTGCTCGCAGTAAGAAAACAGGTCGATGTCCTTCATAACTACAACCTTAGAAGTATCAAGTTCCTTAATTCCATCCTCAAATGTCTTATCAAACATCTGCGCAATTTCGTGATTGGAGTAATTCATTCCAAGAAAGACCTCCTCGTACATCTTCGCAACTCGCTTTGGTGTATCCTTTAAGCCCTCCCTCTCCGGGTCGTCGCCCAATGCAACAAGAATCCCTCTAATATGCTCCTCAATCGCTTTCGTATCTATCATCATAATCTCCATTCTTGCTTCACCCCGCAAACTTTGGGCTGAAAGCACAAATTTGCACGTGAAAAATCTTTGATATAAGGATTTTTCACATTATACGCCCCTTTCCTCTGGGTTCCAGATTACCTTGTGCATCTGAATCTGAAGACGCACATCATTCATCCTTTTACTGGTCATGAAATGCACGATTTCCACTGGCTCAATTGAACCAAACACTGAGCTTATGAATACCTGGCATCTTTCTGTCAGATGAAATTTTTCAATTATTTTCTCTGCACATTCCAAATCATTAATGCTGCCCGAAACGAACTTGACTGTGTCCTGCTTTCTTAAAGCTTCCATATTGGAGAGAAACATTTTCTCCTCACAGCCGCTGGATGGCAGCTTGTAATCCATAGTAAGGCTAAGTTTTTCTTTTGAAAATGCATTGGCAAGGGGAGCAATATCAACCGCTCCATTAGTTTCAATCTCTACTCGAATGTCCGATTTGTTCAATAATTTTTCTACCAGACTCCTGATATCCTTCTGTAATAAAGGCTCTCCCCCTGTCAGCGTCACATTTTTAATGCCTGTCTCACTGACATATTCACAAATCTCATCTGGTGACAGCTCCTCGTAATCACAAGCTGGCTCATTGGCCCACTTTGTATCACAATAGGAGCAATTCAGGTTACAACCCTTGAATCTGATAAACACCGCCAATTCTCCGGATCTTCTTCCTTCTCCATTGATACTTATAAATTTCTCAACAACTTTCATATTAGTTTCTTTCCTTTATTCTTCGTATGCTGCTACATTATTAGGTGTCTCGTATACTTCCACTCTGTGGATTGGAAAGCCTTTTGCACTCATCAGCTCATAGAAATATTTTGAAAAATGCTCCGCAGTAGGTCTGAAGCCAACTTCAATCATACGAAACTCCTCCGCCTGTAATGCAGCAATTGTCGCACCTTTTAGAGAACCTTTTTCATAAATCAGGCTGTGGTCAAAATCATCACAGATATCCTTCAAAGCATTTTTTAAATCAGAAAAATCCACAAGCATTCCTCTTGTCTGACCCTCATCCTTTAACTGGTCTGCTGCTATTTCAACAACAACTCTCCAGCGGTGACCATGAAGATTCCTGCATTTTCCGTCATACCCCTTCAGAAAATGTGCAGAATCAAAGCTGCTCTCGGTTTTTAAATAATACATTTTAGTTTCTCCTCTAATTTATTGGGAATAAAAACAGAATTGCTTAGAAAAGAACGTGCCCCACTGTGAGCACATATAGAAAGCCCTGTAAATGTATACACACCTACAGGGCTAAATTACATAAAAAGTCTTCTTAGCAGCCCTGGTTTTATTTAACGACAGGATGGTACAAACGAACTGTCGCGCATTTTTATGCGATATGTCTATTATAAGTATTTTTCTGGATATGTCAATGTAAATTTTCCCCCAGCAGCTGCACCTTTATCACGTTCATTATGCGTGCCGGGTATGTTTCCTGAATTTCTCCTGCAATTGTTATTGAAACCATATCATTTACTGCCAGGTCAGACAGCTCAATCTCTGTTTCCTCCTTCGTCCATGAAGTTTTATATTTGACCCTATTAAACCAATCTTAAACCGATTAATCTTTTAATATATCTTATCAACCTCATCTTCATACACTGATTCAGTATGAGTATCAAATAGCACCCATTCCACCAGATCAAAACAATCTGGATTATCCTGCAAGAACCGGTTTACTGTATGTACCGCAATCTTTGCTGCCAACTCAACAGGAAAACTATATATTCCCGTTGATATTGAAGGAAATGCAATAGACCTGATTCCATTATCCATTGCCAGCTTCATAGAATTAAAATAGCAGTTAGCAAGAAGCTCCTCTTCTCTATCTCTGCCTCCATTCCATATCGGTCCTACAGTATGAATAACATAATCGCATGGTAAATTATAGGCTTTTGTTATCTTTGCTTCTCCAGTCACGCATCCGTGAAGTGTCCTACACTCAGCCAGAAGTTCCGGTCCTGCGGCTCTATGAATCGCACCATCTACACCGCCTCCGCCAAGAAGAGAGTTATTTGCTGCATTAACAATTGCCTGCACATCTGTTACTTTTGTTATATCTCCTTTTACTGTCTTAATCAAATACATCTTTCTTACCTGCCTGTTTATTATATTACCTCTGCCCCAAATGGCATCAGAGACAATTTAGCAATTTTGAAAAACTGCTTTCCGAAAGGAATTCCGATAATTGTTATACAACATATCAGACCTGCCAAAACCCACGACAGTCCACTCAACAATCCACCACATATAAACCAAAGTATATTTCCTAATATGCTCATATCAATATTCCTTCTCTATCTCTCCATATATTCCATACATTTTCTTGAACGCATCAAGGTCTGCCTGATTTTTAATCAGCATAACCTCCTCTATCTTACCTGTATGAATGTCCTTAAAGCCTGCAACCTGCTCACCATTACATATGCTTGCCTTGATTACTGGTTTCTTATTTTCTTTATCATATGTCTTTATAACTGTCTTTTTCTTAAAGAATCCCACTCTGAGCACCTTCTTTTGACTTTGCCATCAGTATAACAACTGCCTATACCATTCATCCTTCGTCATATCATCACCACAAATTGTATGGTTTCATGGTTTCTGAATTTCGATATTCATGTTTCTCATAATATCCTATCAGATTACCCTCATCTCTGAGTGCCACCATGTAAACATCTTTATTCTGTTTCTCATTATGAAAAGTATAAACGATATTATGGCTTTCATCTGCTGCAAACCAGTCCACTACCTGCTGTATTTTATCTCTTGATTCCGGACTATGACAATCTAACAAACTTCTTCCAATAAGTTTATCTCCGCCTCGCTTCGCATAGCTGGTAACAGCTGCCGGATTCATGTAGATAATCTCATGTTTGAGATTGCATATAACAACGGATGCCCTGTCCTGATCAACAATGCTCTTATAAAAGCTGACATATGATTTACACTCAATCAACTTTTCATTATCAAGCCTCTTCTGAAGTTGTGGTTTCTTTCTCCGATAATAATCGTATATCTCTCCATCTGGTATCCAGATTTGTGCCTCATTTATCTTATCAAGTACAGCTTCAACAATCTGTTCATCTGCCAGTAAATCAGGTACTTTATCATGCTCTGTTACATACTTTTTGTATTCTTCATACACCCATTCTGTAATCTTATCCTTCTGCTTCATCTTTAGATTACTAAATTGTTTGTTCATCTGTAAAATCTGACCATCAATCTTTTTATGTATTTTAGTTTTCTTACTTTTTGCCATCTTCAGCTATCCTTTAAAACTTCACTATTTCCGGTTCATGGGTAAATGATGAGAATGTGACTGTTGCATTCTTGAAATAGAATACCTCGGTATTTCCATCATCTGCTGAGTACATATTCTGTAAAGATGGATAAGCATCAAGCATAGACTGTCTTGCTTCTCTTCTGTCATCTTCTACAAGTTCTCCGGCTACACGAAGCCACTCGCCATTTTTAAATGCACAAATTTCTACCTTCGGGTTTGCGTGAATCTGCTTTGAAACATCCTTTACCTTGCCAGTCTGAATATACAACTTTCCTTCAAAAATGTGTGCTGTTCCAAAAGGTCTTACCCTTGGCTGGTCGCCTTCTACTGTTGCCAAATAATATGTCTCTGCTTCTTTTAAAAATTTAGCTACTCGTTCCATGATGTAATCCTCCTGAATTGATTAATATCGTTTCATATTTACAAACAGTTTCATTTTATTGGTTATAAAAGTATATCTTCAATAAATCTATTGTTGCTTTGTCATTTATGACGGCCCGTCCTATTGTTATGCCATTGCTGATGATAATATATTCTCCGTTTTCATATCTGACATTTACCAAATCATCTTCCCTTTTTAAGTCTACACATATACTTGATATAATTCCGCAAATCTCTTCTTGTGAGCTTCCGCTTTTTATCTCATAAGCATAATCCGCATCTCCTATCTCATTCAAATCAGTTACCAAACAATACTCCGCTCCATTCATCAGCATTTCTTCATTCAAAGTGGGTAATTGAGCCGTCTTATACTCATTAAATAAAAAGATAACTACAAGCGCAATGAATGCCGGAAAAAAGATACCGCCAAACCGCTGTGCATAATTTTGTTCTTCCCACCGCTTACTATGACGACCAAACAGCGGTATTTTCATCTGCACCAAACCTGCTCCTATACTTACAAGCAAAAAATAAAATATAACTTTTATCAAAGACTCATCCCCATTTAATCATTAATAAAAATATCGTTCCTAAAACGACGCCTACTAACCATATAAAGCGAAACACCTTGTTATATCTTGAACTATTAGAACACGGAACAAACCAATATTCCTGTGGAAACCCCAAAAGGTATTCTTTTAATTCCTGCTTCAATTCCATGACTATACTCCACATTAATCCAGACAGCACAATGCACACCGTTCCATAATATGTAATTGGTGCATTTGTAACCACAGCAAAGAAATAATGTGCCATCTTAAGAAGGAAGATACACCACGCAATACAGCATGAAATTGTAAACGCCCTTTTCATTTTCCACTTCAAACCAAATATAACCTCTGGAACGAATACAGTCAATGCCCCCATCGGCAATCCTCCTGTTCGTCCATGTGTGAAATCGCTCTCCGACTCCAAAGACCAAATTCCTATCAATACTATTACTGCTGGTATTAGTATGGTGCAGAACAAGTTATATGCAATAATCAACACATTTTCATTGTCGTCGTTCATAACTTAGCCCCCAATCAGTTCATCAAGCCTGATAGCCACTCTTCCTGATAATGAATAATACAATGCTGTTAGCTTTGCCTTGTCGTACAAATTTGCATACACATTATAATAACATAGCGATATTGACATACCGAAGCCAAATATTTTTAAGGGTATAGACGTTACATCAAGTTCTTAGTATATGAAATTTGCAAATTATTCTTGGATTTGGCTCAAATCAAATGCACCGTTCTCAATCAACTTCAAAATTGTGTCTACCAAGTTGTTTTTTACAGTTTCACTTTCATTTTCAACGCCAGAATACTCTACGTAAATAGTGTTCTCTCCCATATCAAAGGTTGCATAATATATTACGGTTTTGATACCTTGACTATTTGACTTTGTTACGAAATATCCTGCATCGATATCAACGCCGTCTACACTTGAAGTGATTGTATTTCCATCAATGATAGTATCTAATAGATTTACACCCTGTTTAGATACTACCATTCTTGTATCACTAATTTTTCCCTCAAAACCCAGAATATTATGATTGTCAGCATCAAAGTAAGCATCTGCGGTAACAGGCAGGTCTGCAAAAAGCATTTCAATCTCAGCATTGCTCAAAGGTCTTGTTGTTACATTTAAGTTAATTGAAGATTGTGATAAGTCATTTTTAACAAAAGTAATTGTTTCTCCACCATCCAGCGTGGCAATATCGTTTTTTGTACCAAACAGATTGCTTTGAAAAACTCCCACTCCAATCACAACAACGAGTACGAAGCAAGCAGCAACAGACACCCATTTTTGCCGATTAGTAATTTTACTTGTTTTTTTCATAGGTTCAGCCTCCTTAATATACTGATTATCGACATTTCCCAATGCCCTTAAAAGTTTCTTTTCTTTCATACAGAGATACCTTCTTTCTCTAATAATTTTTTAAGTTCGTTCCTTGAACGAAATAATGACATCTTGATTTTGCTCTCACTCATACCATATTCCGTTGCAATTTCTTTAATGGGCGATAAATACCAATATCTTCTCATAAAGATTTTTCGCTGTTCTAATGACAGGGAAGAAAGAAAGCGGTTGAGAATATCCGTTAGAGCAATTTCTTCAACAATGTTTTCTGTACTATCCAACGATGGTATGCACTCTTGTATTTCATCAAAAATCAATGACATTTGCCCGCCATTACGTTTCTTTGCATTGAGCAGTTCGTACCTGTCCAAAGATAAGTTGCGAGTAATCTTCCCTAAAAAAGTTTTTAGGACAGATGGACGGTTAGGCGGTATGCTGTTCCAAGCTCTTAAATAAGTATCATTTACACATTCCTCGCTATCTTCGTCATTGTGAAGAATATTAAAGGCTATGTATCTGCAATACTTTCCGTATTTTTTTGAAGTTTCGGATATAGCAGCTTCGGAGCGCTCCCAATATAAATCTAATATCTGCTTATCATCCATAAGCTTCTCCTCCTTCCCCTTGTATTAAGGTCTTTCACCCTAATAGACGAGAAAAATGTGTCAAGCGTCACTTAAATTCAAAAAATATTTATTCAAAGATTAGCTTTCATTTTTTGAAAGAATATAATAAAACAGCAAAAGACGTACACCAACAAGTCTCTTAATATTCAATGCGGAAAAAGTTATTTCAAATGGGGGTTTAATTTTGCCCCCTCCAGGGGATTATACTGGTTCCACCAAAGGCGGGGTTTCGCAACACCATAATTACTTGTTGCTTCCTAAAGAAAGCTCATTACTTCCATCTTCTTACTTATCGTTTTCTTCCTGTTCCTGTATGTATTTTCTTACCGTTTCTTCATTCACATTTCCTACTGTCGATACGTAATATCCTCTCGCCCAAAAATATCTATCTCCCCACTTGCTCCTATATTCCGGATGTCGGTCAAACAACATCAATGTGCTTTTTCCCTTCAGATATGACATAAACTCTGAAACACATAGTTTCGGTGGAATTGCAATGTACATATGTACATGATCAATACATACTTTTCCATCTGTTAGTGTTACCTATTTCATCTCACACAATTTTTTGATTGTTTCTACTAAATCTCTCTTTGTTTCACCATACATTATTTTTCTTCTAAACTTTGGAATAAAAACAATGTGATATGTGCAATTCCAGCGTGTGTGTGTTATACTTTGATTATCCATTTGGATACCTCCTGTGTTTTGATATGGCCTGCGAAACCAATATCATTATAACACGAGAGGTTTTATTTTTTAGTACTCTAGGTAACGCTACGGCTTTGCCTCGGTTCCCATTTCAAATGGGGGATTAACAAAACTTTTCATTTACGGTTCATCCGGGAGCTGTACTACCTCTACAATTGCTTCAATTGTTTCAACCGGAGCATCACTCCATGGATATGCCGCATCATCGCAGCCTGCCTGCTCAAGTAATTCTTTTGCATCAGGACCTAATAATTTCTGATATACATCATACACAGATGCAAGCTTATTCGAAAATTCCACCTGTTCAGAGTTTCCTTTATCAGAAAGCCATGATACTGTCTCTTTTTTAATCTCATCTGTGGTCATACTGGTTCCAACTCCCCAGTTAAGCAAATGTGTTGCAGTTTTAATAGAATTCATTCCATTTCCGGCTGTTCCCGGCTGAATATTCGAATCAATTTCATCTAATACACCTCTGAATTCTTTATATGACGGCTTCACATCCTGTAATTGATTTTGTTTCTTCGTCTCTGTTTGCTCCATATTATTATCTTCTGCTGTTGCCAGCTCACTATTATCTTCGCTCGTAACGACCTGCTCTGTACTGTTTCCGGTATTAGTCATACTTCCGTTTTCCTGCTGCCCACATGCGGTCAATGAACATACCATAACTACCATAATCATCAAAAATAACTTATTCTTCATATCTTTTTTGTTCCTTTCATTCTACATTATTATTCGTTCCATGATGTATAACTGCCCATCTTTATATTCTGCGGTAATGTCACCTCCCATTCTTTCAGTCTCTACTCTCATGAAAACACTCCTAAAACATCTGTATAATTCTTGCAATCTCCATAACTACAATCTTTAGCATCACTCCACCGGACATCACATAAAACCATATCTCACGCATATGCTGTGACTTTGCAATTGGTGTTGCTATTGCTGCAATAATTATGATTGCAGCTCCGACACATCCGACGATGTTTGGAACACTCACAAGTGAAAATATTCCGGGATTACAGCTTCCATCTATCGTATACTGAATTGTTTTATCCAGTCCGTCTCTTGCGGCTGCAAAGCAGCATATAACAAGACCATATGCCAAAACAATCAGGCTCCTTCTGCCCCAGAAATTAATGTTGCTTCTGTTACCGATTGAGTATCCAACAAGCCCAACCAGCGATACAATCATAAGTGTAGTAACTGTTGTTACCATATTTCCAAAATAGAGTTTCATCCTTTTTTCCTCCTCCCATAATATAAATGACGCAGTGCAAAACTGTAATATTACAATCTGCACTGCGTCTTAGCGTCTGGCTTCCTTTACTATAAATTTTTCTGCATCAATCAGGCTTTCTTCTTTACACTTTGGACAAAACAAAGGAAAATTTGTTAATACCGTATCTTTCCTTGCCAGTGTACTGTTTGTCGGGGCAGGCATCACGGAACATGACCAGCATTGCCCCTGTACCACAGCCACAGTCCAGTACGTCCTGACAGGGTTCTTTCAAAAGCTCCTCCAACAAGTCGGGGTAATCCTTGCGGCACAGGTTGTACACGCTGGGGTCACTGTCATCAAATTTCTCCGCCGCAGCGTCAAACTCCCGCAGAGTGAGATTTTTGTATTTTTGGTTTGTCATAATAGCACCTCTGCATATTCATTTGCCATTTAGTTAGTTTATACTAATCGAATATTATCATATTTCTACATAGTTTTCAACATCCTATCTGTGTCTGTAGTCTATCAGCAACTTGACCCTTTCTATTTTTATAAAAAGCTTAGATTTTTGTCTTGACAACTGAGCCACTATAGAGTAACGATATATGAAAAAGATGTGAGAGGAAAATCATGAAGGTTGAAACATTATCAGAAAAAGATATCAATGCGATCGGGCATGCATTCGGTTATTATGAATATGCTCAGGGCGAAAAGGGGCTTGTTTCCGCATACAGCAGCAAAGACGCAGTCGTCAGTTATATCAACGGCTATGTGGAAATGGTACTGCAGGCAGGTATGCTTTATACAACCGGTCCGCAGCAGGAAGCATTTATTGCCTATAAGCGCTGTGATGAAAAAGTGGGACTGAAGGCAGGTCAAAAGCTGATAAAAGGGATGTTTGCAGGATCATCCTTTGGTGAAGTGGTACGGATGCTCAGCATTCTCGGAAGCGGTGGATCATCTTCCATTGAAAAGAAACTGAAAAAGAAAAAACAAAAATACCTGTTTGTCGGATTGGTATGTGTGCGGGAAGAATACCAGGGGCAAGGCTATATGAGGAAAGCGCTGGAGCTTGCGTTTGCCGAGGGCAACAGACTGGGACTCCCGGTCGTACTGGATACCGATGCCAAACTGAAAAGTGATAAATACAGACACCTTGGCATGGAACTGGCAGGCGTCCGTACCTGCAAAAACGGCAGTAAATTATACGAACTGATCAAATATCCTGATTCCACGGTCTAATGAAATTAAAAATCATACACTGTCTAATGAAATTGGAATTTAATAATTAGTTTTTTTCGCAATCAAGACTCCAACAGGAGCTAAACCGCCATCCACCAAATTCACTTTGACAACTGTAAAGCCATAATCCGTAATAAACTCACAAAAATTTTCCTTGTTCCATTCTTTGTATGCTTTAAATCCTGTAATAGACATCAATCGCTTTCGTAAACCACTTGATTTTTTCTCTGCCCATAAGAAGGTTGGTGCGTACAAAATGCCGTCTTTTTTTAATACTCTACGAATTTCCTGCATTGCTTTTTCAGGCTCTGGCATAATGTGCAGTGCATTTGAAATTACTACACAATCAAAATTTTCATTCTCATATGAAAGTGCCGTTGCATCGGCTACGCAAAAACTAAGTTTTTCTGTTGTACCTCTCCTTTTCGCTTGCTTAATCATATTTTCCGAAAAATCGGTTGCCGTCCAGCTATTAGTACAATCAGACAATGGGAAAGATAGCTGCCCTGTTCCACAAGCTAATTCTAATACATTCATATCAGATTTGAGATAATCTCTAATATATCCGCAGATTGCATTATAAAATTTCTTATCTGACTCCATCAAAGGTGCATATATTTTTGCAAGTCGTTGCCAATAACCCTTGTTTGCCTTGTCTTTCATATCAAAATCTCCATTTTATTCAATAATACAACTTCTGAGTTATAGTGCTATTTTTTTCCATTTTCTAATCTTAGTTCTAAATGTTCCGAATGGAGCAACTGTGTTAACATGTATGAACTTGTATACTTCCCAGACAGCTGTCTTAGTTGCTTCGTCAGCCCATTTTCTCATATTTGGTTTAAATAATTCTTCCTCACTTAGCGAATCGATCATTGCATAAATAGAATTAATATTATCATTCAACATATCTTTCAACTTTTGCAGTGACAGATACGCATATGTATCTGTGAACCATTGATATAATTCACCAAGCTGATTCCATTTAAAATCATCTGAAGGAGTTTTGACATGAAGACCTTTTCTTTCATCTGCCTCCCATTTAAGGACGAGCGTTGTCCATCCAACTTATCTTTGCAGAACGAAACTATCTGGACGAACCCATAGAAAAGGTTGCTACCAGAAACCGCTACTATGATGAACATTGGAACTATGTCCGCACCAAGAAAGAGGTGCTGGATGAAAACGGAAAGCTCCGAAAGAAATGTAAGGTTATCAAAAAAGGGGAAGTCTATGAAAGACAAATATTTACCATCAAGGACGCTCGCTTTAAGCAGGAACATTTCTTAGATGAGGTCAAGGTGTTTTATACCGATGTCATCAACGGACTTGTTAAAGATGAGAAAGAAAAGCTGTCTGTATTCAAGCGTGGCTCAAAAGCCAAAACAGAGCCATTCATACGCATGAAGTGGAGAAAGAACTGATTGATGAGGATTTGAAGAACTGTACAGGATTATTCCAAGGAAATAAACGAAAGGAATTGCAGGCACAATCTGACAAGTATACAAAAACGATTCAGACCATGAAACAGGGATTATCTCATATCGTACAGGATTACAAATATCCAACGGTAGATGTGTTCATGCAAGACTATAAACAGGGTAAGTCGGAATATGAATCCTATGTTAGAGCCACCAAAGAATGGAAATCCGAGTATGGAGAAAACCCAATCCATCGAAAGTTGGCAGAAAAACAGGCAGAAGTTCAGAAACGGGAACAGTACAGAGACATTAACTATCAAGCACAATTCAGCAAACGCACTAGATAATTATCAATTGCTAACAGAAGGTAAATTAGATTCATTATCTTCTGTTAGAAAGCCAAATTAAAGGAAAATGAGAATAATCCTACACCCAAAGAAAGCTATTGAAAAATCATATGTGTTATGATATGATTTTTATAGTTTTAGGCGAATCAATATGACACAGAAAGAGAGGGGAAATTGGTTAAGATTCGTATAAATAAATATGGCAAACTTACAGAAATGTAAGGACGCAAAGCATGAAGTCTACATAATAAAATATTTATATTTTATTATACTGATGGTTCGGTTGCAATGTTTCACATTGCAGTTTTTTTATTTTAGGAAAGGAATATGTTATGAAAAAATTTATGAGAAAAGCACTGGCATCTATGCTGGTGTTTACAATGTGCTTTAGTTCCGCCAATATATCTGCGTTTGCACAAAATGTTGACGAGATTGATACTACTACTGAAGTGGTAATAGAACAAACAACGGATGATACTATTGAAGAAACAACAAGTGTTGATGAATCTATTTCGGAATCCGAAACGGATGCAGAACCGACAACCATTTCTGATAACAGTGGATGGGATCAAACAACAAAGGAGAAGATTTTTGAAGGAGAAAACTTCAAAGTTTACTTTACCCTTTCGTCTAATTGGGATGCTGGTTACAATGCCACTATCAAGTTAGAGAATACAGGTGATGAGTCTATTCAGAATTGGTATTTGGGTTTTGAATATGCAGATTCAATTACAAACATATGGAACGCAGAAATATCATCGAATGAAAATGGATATTACACCATTAAAAATGTAGGTTGGAATCAAAATATTGCTGTAGGACAAAGTATTGAATTTGGAATTACTAGCAATGAAGGGTTTTCTGGTTTTCCTTTGAAATACGAGTTGTTGGGACAAATCAGTAATGTTGATATTGGAGATTATAATATCAATTATATTCTAGCTAACGATTGGGAAACAGGTTTTAGCAGTACTATTACTATAAATAATGACTCTGATACAGATTTTGAAGATTGGGTTTTAGAATTTGATTTTGACAGAAACATTACGGAAATCTGGAATGGTATTATTGAAAAGCATGAAGGAAATCATTATGTTGTTAAAAATGCAACATATAATGCCAATATAGTAGCTGGTCAATCGGTTTCTTTTGGATTCAATGGAAATGAAGGTAGTTTGGAAGATGCCCCCAAAAGCTATTTACTCTATTCATATAAATTATATGATGGAAAATCAATGGAAATTGATACAGATAATGATGGTTTAGTCGATGGTGTAGAAAACCTTCTAGGATTAAATTATAAAGAAAAAGATTCCGATGGTGATGGTCTTGATGATTATTTTGAATACTCTTTGTGTGGTTTAAATCCTCTAGAAAAAGATACTGATGGTGACGGAGTATTAGATGGAGATGAAGACTGTGACAAAGATGAACTATCAAATGCTTTGGAGAGTTATTATAATACAGATCCATTGGTGAAAGATACGGATAACGATGGATTAAATGACTATGAAGAGGTTATTACATATTTAACAAATCCGTTGTGTATAGATACCGACGAAGATGAACTAAGTGACTATGATGATGTTAAACTTGGTTTTTCTCCATTAAATAAAGATTCAGATGATGATGGAACAATTGATTCGCAAGAAATTGTAAAACAAACCTATGAACAGGTTATCCTTGATTCTGAAAAAAAGGCGGTTACTAAAGTATCGCTTGATATGTCTACAAATGGCAATATTGAAAATACATGCGCAATCAGCAATACATATAATATAGATAAGATGTCATCTGATGTTGTTGGATTAGTCGGAGTTCCTGTAGAAATAAATTGTAGTTCAAATTTCGAAAAAGCAACAATAACTTTTTGGTATGACAAAGATGAACTTGGTGATGTAGATGAAAAAGATTTAGCAGTTATGTGGCATGATGTAGACAACCATTGTTACCGATTGCTTGATGAAGAAAGCATTGTTAATACTGAAAATGGAACTGTTAGTTATGTTACTACACATTTTTCAACATATATGTTAGTTGATAGAAATAAATGGTATGATGCATGGAAGCAAAATTTAGACTACAGAACAAGTGTTTCGGATAAGAACATGTTCTATGATTTTGCGTTTGTTATTGATGTTTCTGGAAGTATGTCTGGAGCAAGAATCTCAACCGCAAAAGAAGCGTTAAAGGGATTTGTACAACAATTAGGGTCAGAAGATGAGGCTTGTCTTGTAAAATTTAATTCATATGCATCTGCTGTAAGTGATTTTACAAGTGACCAAAATGCTTTGAATAATGCTGTAACTAGCTTGAGGGCCTCAGGTGGTACTAATGTAAATGCAGGTTTATTGAAAGCACTAGAATTATATGATAAACAAGAGAGTAATGACAAAAAAAAGATAATCGTTCTTATATGTGATGGAGATGTAAATTACAATGAATCCACAATAAAGCGGTGTATAGAAAATGATATTTCAATCTATACAGTTAATGTTGGAGCCAAATATTCGGATACCTATTTAAAAACAATGTCAGAAAAAACAAGTGGTGAATACTATTACTGCACTTCAACTAGCGACATCGAAGAAGCATTGGGGGTAATTCAGGGAAAAACCATAGAAGATATAGATACAACAGATACCGATGGAGATGGGTTATTTGATGTATATGAAACTGTTGGTGTACGATTAGAAAATGGTAAGATAATACATACGGATCCTAATTTGAAAGATACGGACGGAGATGGATTGACAGATTATGAGGAGGTAGGACTCGTATATTCTGTAGACTTAAATATAGGTTCCTTACTATCAATAAAAGGTAAATATGTACTTATGTATAGTGATCCTTTATTGGTAGATACTGATAGCGATGGAATAATAGATTCCAAAGATGATAAACCATGGACATATAATTCCGTAAAGAACTTGTTAATCTATCAATCGTCAAGACCAAAAGGGTTGAATGCAGACGGTTCAGTGGCAGCCGATATGAAATATGGACAAACAACAAGGTCTGATATATTAAATATAAATAAACAATTCAAGTATCAATTAGAAGAAGCAGATTCAGAAAATTGGGGGGCAAATAAATTATTTTCTGAATTTGAAGATATGTCCACCTGTCTCTTATACAC
>ERZ1026876.832-NODE-832-length-17294-cov-4.155926_pt1 | contig 17294 bp, 15 predicted proteins | sample MGYA00380168_ERZ1026876 | MGnify/ENA primary metagenome ERZ1026876 (study PRJEB33269, sample SAMEA4719804) | human gut metagenome | biome: human-associated habitat; feature: organic feature; material: feces | place: Cameroon | collected 2013-10 ... | reverse complement strand
CAGCGGAGACGTAAACGGCGACGGTAAAGTCGATTCGGCTGATGCCATGCTTGTTATGAAACATGATGCCGGACTTTTGAATCTCTCGAAAGACGAAATCAAAAGAGCCGATTTAAACGGTGACGGTAAAATTGATTCGTGCGACGCCGTATACATTTTGCGTATAGCGGCAGGGCTCAAGTTATCCGATGCCGAGACTACGGCAAAAGAGACTTCGTCCGTTTTAGAGCCGACAACCGAAGAAACAACGGAGCCGACAACGGAAAATACTACGAAGCCCACGGAGCCTGTAACCGAGCCTACCCGGCCGGCTACAAAACCCTCTGAGCCCGTAACCAAGCCCACCGAACCCGCAACAACGCCCACAACCTCCGACCCAAACTGGGACCCCTCAAAGAACGCCGTTATTGACTGGGGCGGCGGAACAACCAAGAAGAACTAAACTTTTTCTTGACAATTACAATATTATTTAGTATAATATGTCCTTGTAAAGTCGCTGGCTTTACAGGGACTTTTTCTTTAAGGAGTGGTAGTTTTGGCAAATAATGTTGAAATAACAATTCTGCTTGATTTCTACGGTGATATGCTTACTGCGAAACAGCGTGATTTTATCAATCTTTATTATAACGACGACCTTTCTCTTGCCGAAATTGCCGAAAACGAGGGCATAACCCGTCAGGGTGTGCGCGATGCGATAAAGCGTGCCGAGGGGCAGCTCTACGAGATGGAGTCGAGACTCGGCTTCGTAAAAAAATGGAACGGCATAAAAACCACTCTTGACGATATTATAAGCTGCGCCGAGGAAATCAGCGATTATAATTTAAATCACGGGCTTTCTCGAGAGATAAACGACACTACGGTAAAGATAAAATCTCTTGCTTTGTCTATCATAGAGTAATTACAGAGGTAAGTTTATGGCATTTGAAGGATTATCGGACAGACTTGAAGCCGCTTTTAAAAGGCTTCGCAGCAAAGGCAACCTTACCGAGAGCGACGTTAAAGAGGCTATGCGTGAGGTTCGCCTCGCTCTTCTTGAAGCGGACGTTAACTATAAGGTCGCAAAGGATTTTACAAATAAAGTTACCGAGCGCGCAATAGGCTCGCACGTTTTAGAGAGTCTTACACCGGCTCAAATGGTTATAAAAATAGTCAATGAGGAATTGACCGAGCTTATGGGCGGAACCGGCTCAAAGCTCGCATACGCTTCACACGGGCCCACAATCATTATGATGTGCGGCCTTCAGGGCTCAGGTAAAACAACTCATTGTGCAAAAATCGCATTAAAGCTTAAAAACGAGGGGCACAGGCCGCTGCTTGTAGCGTGCGACGTGTACCGCCCGGCTGCCATAAAGCAGCTGCAGGTAGTCGGCGAGCAGGCCGGAGTCACCGTGTTCGAAGAGGGTCAGGGCGACCCGGTTAAAATAGCGAAGGACGCAGTTTCCCTTGCCAAAGATAAGGGCTATGACTACGTTTTCATAGATACGGCAGGTCGTCTGCATATAGACGAAACGCTGATGAACGAGCTTAAAAACATTAAGGCCGAGGTTCATCCCCACGAGATTCTTCTTGTTGTGGACGCTATGACCGGTCAGGATGCTGTCACGGTGGCAAGTGCATTTGACGATGCGCTCGGCATCGACGGTATGGTACTTACAAAGCTTGACGGTGATACAAGAGGCGGCGCGGCACTCTCCGCGAGAGCCGTTACCGGTAAGCCCATAAAGTTTGTCGGTATGGGTGAAAAGCTCACGGAGCTTGACTATTTCCACCCCGACCGTATGGCTTCGCGAATTCTCGGAATGGGCGATATGCTCTCTCTTATCGAAAAGGCGGAAATGGCTCTTGACGAAAAGAAGGCCGCCGAGCTTGAAAAGAAGCTCAGAAAAAACAAGTTTGATTTAAACGATCTTCTGTCACAGCTTCAGCAGATAAGAAAAATGGGCTCTATGAAGGATTTGCTCGGTATGCTTCCCGGCGTCGGCAGTAAGATAAAGGATATGGACGTAGACGAGAGCCAGTTTGACCGCGTTCAGGCAATCATCTTTTCGATGACATATAAGGAGCGCGCAAACCCCGACATAATAAATCCGTCGCGTAAGCGCAGAATTGCCGCCGGCTGCGGTATGCAGGTTGAGGATGTCAACAAGCTTTTGAAGCAGTATCGCGATATGCAGAAGCTGTTTAAACAGTTTAATTCAAAATCCGCACGTCGTCGCTTCAGCAAAATGGGAAATTTCGGCAATTACGGAATGTAACCTTTGTTAATCGCACTTTATAAGTGTAGTTTATAAATTTAATTATTATATATTTGGAGGAAAAAACAATGGCAGTAAAAATCAGACTTCGTCGTGTAGGTGCTAAAAAGGCTCCTTTCTATCGTGTAGTTGTTGCAGATTCAAGAGCTCCGCGTGACGGCAGATTTATCGAAGAAATAGGTACTTTTGATCCTATGAAGTCTCCGGCAGAGATTAAGATCGACGCTGAAAAGGCAGAGCAGTGGCTCAAGAACGGCGCTCAGCCCACAGAGACCGCTAAATCTGTATTAAAGCAGAGCGGAATCATTAAATAATAGGAGGTCTTTTAGTTGAAAGAGCTTCTCGAACAGATCGCTAAGGGACTCGTTGATGAGCCGGATTCGGTTTCCGTTACGGTAGATGAGACCGATGACAGAGGCGTTACGGTGTATCACCTTCACGTTGCCGAAAACGATATGGGCAGAGTTATAGGCAAGCAGGGCAGAATAGCCAAGGCTATCAGAACCGTTGTTAAGGCTCGAGCCACAAAGGACGGCACAAGAGTTCAGGTTGAGATCGACTGACAGTAAACGAGTACAGGGGGGCTTCCTCTTGTACTCATTTTATTTAGTGTCGTTTTAAAGCGGCAATCGGTGAATTTTATGTTAAAACAATTTCTTGAGGCCGGTAAGGTAGTCGGTATGCACGGCGTCAGAGGCGAAATGCGATTTGACGTATGGTGCGACGGCGCGGACTTTTTAAAAAAAATCAAAACATTGTATCTTGATGCCGACGGTAAGAGGGCAGTCGGCGTTGCCTCGGTGCGCCCTCATAAAAATGTAGCCCTGTTAAAGCTCGACGGCGTTCTTACAATCGAAGAAGCAGAGAAATACCGCGGCAGAGTGTTGTATTTTGACCGCAAGGATGTTCATCTTGACAGCGGCAAAGCGTTCGTTGAGGATGTAATAGGCTGCGCTGTGTATGACGCGGATAATACCGATGTATTGTACGGAACAGTTACCGATGTTATTAAGGGCGTTGCAAATGACGCTTGGGCTGTCAAAGATAAAAACGGGAAAGAAATATTGGTTCCCGTAATTCCCTCAGTGGTAGCGAAACTTGATGTCGAAAACAAAAAAGTATATCTTCGTCCGCTCAAAGGCCTTTTCTCCGATGAGTGCGCAATAAGGGAGGACGGAGAATGAGAATAGACATAATGACGCTTTTTCCCGAAATGTGCGAGGCAGTGCTGTCCGAAAGCATTATAGGCAGAGCGCGAAAAAACGGCTACGTCGAGATAAACTGTGTAAACATAAGAGACTTTACACTTGATAAGCATAACCGTGTCGATGATGCGCCGTACGGCGGCGGAATGGGTATGCTGATGGGTCCGCAGCCCATATATGACTGCTATAAGAGCCTTTACGGTGACGGTGAGGAAAAACCGCACCTTATATATATGTCGCCGCAGGGCAAAACTTTGACGCAGCAGAGAGTAAAGGAGCTTGCCCTTACAGACCGGATCGTGTTGCTTTGCGGTCATTATGAGGGCGTGGATCAGAGAATTCTCGATGAGATAGTCGATGAAGAGATTTCAATAGGCGATTATGTCCTGACGGGCGGCGAGCTGCCCGCGCTTGTGCTTGCCGACAGTATTTCACGTATGCTCGAAAATGTCCTGCCGAATGACGAAGCTAAGGAGCTTGAAAGTCACTATAACGGACTTTTGGAATATCCGCAATATACAAGACCGTACGAATGGCACGGGGAAAAGGTTCCCGATATACTCTTGTCGGGGCATCACGCGAATATTGATAAGTGGAGACACGAAAAGGCACTTGAGACTACATTGAAAAAACGCCCTGAATTACTGCGTGACGTAGAGCTCTCGGACAGGGATAAAGAGTATTTGAAATCGATAAAAAAATGAGATGCTCGAATTGTCGAAAAAAGCACGTTTTTATTGTTGATTATTGCTGTTGAATTAAAACCGTCCCGATGTTAGAATAATTATACAAAATCATTAAGCCTTCGCTGATTTTATTGTTCAAAACAGCATATTATTTTATATGCTGTTTTGTCGCAATAGCTTTTGCGGCGGCATTATTTATTTTGCAGGAGAAATGTATTCGAGAGGATACGTGCATCGGGAGGAAAAAATGAAAAAGGTATTAAACATTATTTTATCGGTAATTCTTTGTTTATCGGTGGTTTCACCGTGCTTTGCAATTCAGAGCTTTGCCGAAACAGGGGATGAAACAACGCTTAAATTTAAAGACGGAAAATTCCGTATACTCGTAATTGCGGATCCGCAGGATGATTTGAATCCGTGTGAAGAGACGCTTGAGCTTATGTATGCTTCGATTGAAGCCGCAAAGCCCGACCTTGTTGTGTTTACCGGCGATAATATACACGGCCCGTCGCCTGTGCTTTACAGAAGCAAAAAGCGTGTCGAAAAGGCAATCAGGCAGATTATGGAGCCCGTTACCTCACAGAACATACCGTTTGCAATAGTATACGGCAACCACGATGACGAGGGTAAGGTCTCCAAACAGTTCCAAATGGAGGTCTATAAATCTATGCCGGGCTGCCTCGCCTCCGAGGGAGAAGCTATGACCGGCTGCGGCAACTATAATCTTCCTATAAAAAGCTCGGACGGCACAAAGAACGTCTTTAATCTTTGGTTTATAGATTCCGGTACATATGATAAAGAAAACGGCGGATATGCCCACGTCGCTGAGGACCAGCTTGCTTGGTACAAAAAAACGAGCGATGCCCTAAAGGCGGAAAACGGCGGCGAGCCTATGCCGTCACTCCTTTTCCAGCATATACCGGTACCCGAAATATATGAACTTTTAAAGGAGGTTCCCAAGGGCACGGACGGTGCAGTAAAAAAAGACGGTAAGTATTATGTGCTTAATACGGATATTGCAAGCGGTCATCTTGATGAGGGGCCGTGTCCCGCAAAGGTGAACGGCGGCGAATTTGACGCTTGGAAGCAGCAGGGAGACATTAAGGCGGCGTTCTTCGGGCACGACCATAGTAATGACTTTTGCGGCACGTATGAGGGCATTGATATGGTGCATACAAGCGGAGTCGGATTTTATATTTACGGTAACGGCCCTCTCCACGGGACGCGCGTTATAGATATAGACGAAAACACTCTCGATTACAGCACTTATATGATGTATTATAATGACCTTGTCGGTTACAAGAGCTCAAACAAGGCGAGATATTACGAGGGTCAGTATGTGCATAATATAAAGGTTGCGGCTTTTACTGCCGGTGCGGTGATAATTGTTTTGGCAGCTACGTTTATAACTCGCGGAGTTAAAAAGTCCAAGAAGAAAAAGGCACTTAAAAATAACCAAAAATAACGGCTGAGCCGGGCGAAATTTCTCGCTCGGCTTTAGTTTTTGCATAAAAATTCATAAATCGAGTTAAATATTGCATAAAATAGGGCATATAATGTATATTTATGTCGTTGTATCGCACAAATATACACAAAACTTGAATATTTATGCAAAAAGCACTTGATTTTAAATGTGATTGGTGTATAATCTCTTCGTAATCAAAAATTAAAGGCTTTTGCCGATGCTCGGAGGTAACATTTATGAAAAAGGACAAGAAAGACATCAAAAAAGTCGTACTCGCTTATTCCGGCGGACTTGATACGTCAATCATCATTCCGTGGCTTAAAGAAAATTACAATAACTGCGAGGTTATAGCGGTTTCCGGCGACGTAGGTCAGGGAACGGAGCTCGACGGACTTGAGGAGAAGGCTCTCAAGACCGGTGCTTCAAAGCTCTATGTTCTCGACCTTAAAAAGGATTATATCGAAAACTATATCTGGCCTTGCCTTAAAGCAGGTGCCGAGTATGAAGAGTATCTTCTCGGCACATCGCACGCTCGTCCCTGCATCGCAAAGGGACTTGCCGATATAGCAAAAAAAGAGGGCGCTGACGCTATTTGCCACGGCTGCACCGGTAAGGGCAACGATCAGGTTCGTTTCGAGCTTGCTCTTAAAGCACTCGCTCCCGAGATGGAGATTATAGCTCCCTGGCGTGAGTGGGACATAAAATCGCGTGACGAAGAAATTGACTACGCCGAGGCTCATCAGATTCCGCTTAAAATCAATCGTGAAACAAATTACTCAAAAGATAAAAACGTATGGCATCTCTCTCACGAGGGACTTGACCTTGAAAATCCGGCAAATGAACCGCAGTATAATAAAGACGGCTTCCTTGAGCTCGGAGTATCTCCCGAAAAAGCTCCCGATGAGCCTACATATGTTACAATTCATTTTGAAAAGGGCGTTCCCACTTTTGTTGACGGCGAAGAGCTTGACGCTGTTTCCCTTGTCGAAAAGCTCAATAAGCTCGGCGGCGAAAACGGTATAGGCCTTCTTGACATAGTAGAGAACCGTCTTGTAGGTATGAAATCACGCGGAGTTTATGAGACTCCCGGCGGAACAATCCTTTACAAGGCTCATGAGCTTCTTGAAATGATAACTCTCGACCGTGACACATCCCATTACAAAAAGCTCGTTGCCGAGAAATACGGCGAGCTCGTATACAACGGCAAATGGTTCTCACCTCTTCGCGAAGCTCTTGCGGCTTTTGTCGACAACACTCAGCAGACCGTAACCGGCGACGTTAAGCTTAAGCTCTATAAGGGTAACGTTATAAACGCAGGCGTAACCTCACCGTACACTCTCTATGATGAAAATGTTGCTTCGTTCGGCGACGACGGCGGCGCATACGATCAGACCGACGCTACCGGATTTATCAACCTTTTCGGACTTCCCACAAAGGTAAAAGCTTTACTTGACGCAAAGAGAGATAACAAATAATCATTGTAAACCGCTTGAAAAAATAAACAACAGTGCTTAGCACTACCGCGTGCGACAAGAGATGTTTCTGTCTCTTGTCGCTGTGTGGTATTTGATAGGAGTAAAAAAATGCAGCTTTGGCAGGGCAGATTTCAAAAGGCTTTAGACCCCAAAACCAACGATTTTAATTCGTCAATAGCGTTTGACAGCAGAATGTATAAGGACGATATAGACGGCAGTATTGCACACGCGACTATGCTTTGCGCGCAAAATATTATATCGGCGGACGACCTTTCAAAAATTGTTGACGGATTAAAAGCCATTAAGGCGGAAATCGAAAACGGTACGTTGGAAATAGACCCGAATGCAGAGGATATACATACCTTTGTTGAGGGCGAGCTCACAAAGCGCGTAGGCTCGGCAGGCAAAAGACTTCATACCGCGCGCAGCAGAAACGACCAGGTAGCTCTTGACGTAAGGCTGTATTTGCGCCGCGAGTGCGACAGCGTTTATTCGCTTGTCACGGAGCTTATAGGTGTTTTATGTAAAAAGGCTGAAAAGTATGCAGACGCCGTTATGCCGGGTTACACTCATATGCAGCGTGCTCAGCCCATAACATTCGGGCATCATCTTTTGGCATATGCCGAAATGCTTCTGCGTGACCGCGAACGTATTGCCGACGCGCAGAGAAGAATGAATTACTGCCCGCTCGGCTCATGTGCGCTTGCCGGTACAACTTATAATACCGACCGCAAAATGACAGCCGAGGCACTCGGCTTTACGGGCCCTATGCTCAATTCGCTTGACGGCGTATCGGACAGGGACTTTTGTATGGAGCTTGCGTCCGCTTTGTCAATACTTATGGTTCATCTCTCGCGCTTTTCGGAGGAGATAATCCTCTGGTGCTCGTGGGAGTTCAAATTCGTTGAGCTTGACGACGCTTTTTCAACAGGCTCGTCAATAATGCCGCAAAAGAAAAATCCCGACATAACCGAGCTTATCCGCGGAAAAACCGGTCGTGTCTTCGGCGACCTTATGACGCTTCTGACAATGATGAAAGGCTTGCCGCTCGCTTATAATAAGGATATGCAGGAGGATAAGGAAGCTGTATTTGACGCCTTTGACACCGTTAAAATCTGTCTTACCACATTTATCCCCATGCTTGACACCATGACGGCTCTTCCCGAAAATATGCGTAAAGCCGCGGCAGGCGGATTTATCAACGCTACCGACTGTGCCGATTATCTCGTCGGCAAGGGCTTGCCGTTCCGTGACGCGTATAAGGCCACAGGTGAAATAGTGGCTCTCTGCATTAAAAAAGGACTTACGCTTGAAACGTTGCCTCTTGAAGAGTACAAAAAGATATGCGATTTGTTTGACGACGGCGTTTATGACGCCATAAATCTCGACAAGTGCGTAAACGGCAGAACCTCGCTCGGCGGACCCGCACCGCAGAACGTGCTGAAAGAGGCAAAGAGAATAGAAAAAACATTGAAAGAACAAGACAGATAGTGTGAAAAGCTACACTACTTAAATTATATTGCCCTCAAAATTTGTCTGCGGCATAATTTTGAGACGGCGAAAATCACCGATTGCGCCCGTTAAGACTTCAAAGAAGATACGGTGATTTTTAATAAACTGTTTGACGCCTGAAAGGCTATGGTGAATAATATGAAAAAAGTATTTATAGACGGCAGTCAGGGCACTACGGGTCTTAAAATATTCGACCGCCTGAAAAAAAGAGACGATATTGAGCTTTTAACTCTTCCCGAGGAGCTTCGCAAGGACTTAAAATCAAGAAAGGAAGCTCTCAACAGTGCCGATATAGCTTTTCTCTGCCTTCCGGATGCTGCGGCAATCGAGGCGGCAGAGCTTGTTACAAATGACAACACGGTTATAATAGATACTTCGACCGCTCACCGTACAAGCGAGGGGTGGGCTTACGGCTTCCCGGAAATATTTAAGGACGGCTTTGTAACTGTGGCTTCTTCAAAGCGCATAGCGTCACCGGGCTGTTATGCGAGTGGGTTTATAGCGCTTGTAAAGCCTCTTTTGGACGAGGGTATTGTTTCTCCGGACCACGGATTTATCTGTCACGCCGTTTCGGGCTACAGCGGAGCCGGCAAAAAAGGTATCGCTATGTATGAAAGCGACGAGAAAGCGCCGGAGCTTTTTGCTCCCCGTGAATACGCTTTAAATCAGGAGCATAAGCATCTCAAAGAAATGCGAAAAATCTCGGGTCTGTCAGTTGCACCGATGTTTTGTCCGTATGTCTGTGATTATTTCAGCGGTATGCTCGTTACGGTTCCCGTTTTTAAAACAGACCTCAAAGACGGAAAAACCGCAGAGGACATCAAAGCGGTTTACCGCTCAAAATACGCTTCGGATATAGTTAAATATAAAGAGGCTTTTGATAACGGCGGCTTTGTCGCGGCAAATTCAAAGGCGGAGCTTGACAGTATGGATATCACCGTGGCCGGAAACGACGACAGAATTCTTCTTATGGCTCTTTACGACAATCTCGGCAAGGGCGCGTCGGGAGCGGCTTTGGAATGTATGAATATCGTTATGGGCTTACCGCCCGAATACGGACTTGACCTGTAAGAATTATAAATGAAAGGTAAATTATAATGGAATTAAGTTTTATCGGCGGCGGTGTCGCCGCACCGAAAGGATTTACCGCAAACGGAATTCATTGCGGAATCCGTAAAAATAAGGAGAAAAAGGATCTCGCACTTATTTTCTGTGAAAAGAACTGTGACGCGGCGGCTGTTTATACGCAAAATCTTGTGTGCGGAGCACCGATAACCGTCACACGTGAAAATATAAGCGACGGCAGGGCGCGCGCAATTGTCTGCAACAGCGGCATAGCCAATACCTGCAATGCGGACGGAGTCGAAAAGGCCGAGGAAATGTGCAAAATAACCGCGGATGCACTCGGCGTTTCAAAAAGCGATATTGTGGTAGCCTCCACCGGAGTTATAGGTCAGCCGATAGACCTTGAGCCCATCAAAAACGGTATGCCGAAGCTTGTTTCGGGCCTTAATAAGGACGGCTCGGATTCTGCGGCAAATGCTATAATGACCACGGACACCGTAAAAAAAGAATTTGCCTGCGAGTTTTCTCTCGGCGGTAAAAAATGCCGTATAGGTGCCGTTTCCAAGGGCAGCGGGATGATTCACCCGAATATGGCAACGATGCTCGCATTTATCACAACGGATGCCGACATTTCGGCGGAAATGCTTAAAAAATCACTTCTCGAGGTTGTAAAGGACAGCTTTAATATGCTCTCCGTAGACGGCGACACATCAACCAACGATACCGTGGCTGTTTTGGCGTCGGGACTTTGCGGCAACGAGAGAATAACCTCCGAAAACGAAGATTACAAAGCCTTTACTTGTGCGCTTGCGGCAATTTGCGAAAAGCTCGTAAAGCTTATGGCAAAAGACGGCGAGGGCGCAACAAAGCTTGTCGAATGTATAGTTTCTGGTGCTGCAGACCAAAGGACGGCAAAAATATGCGCAAAGTCGGTCATATGCTCGTCGCTTGTTAAGGCGGCAATGTTCGGAGCGGACGCAAACTGGGGCAGAATTCTCTGCGCTCTCGGTTACAGCGGAGCCGATATTGACGTCCATAAGGTCGATGTAAAATTCAGCTCGGCAGGCGGAGAAATAGAAGTTTGCAAGGACGGCTCGGGAATTCCGTTTTCCGAAGAGCTTGCGAAAAAAGTCCTGGTCTGTGATGAGGTGTATATCCTTGTCGATTTAAAATCTGGCAGCTTCTCTGCCGCAGCTTACGGCTGTGATTTGACATACGATTACGTCAAGATAAACGGCGATTACCGCACCTGAGCGTAAAACGCATAAACGCAGCATTCACAGACATTTATCGGAGGAGAAATATGGAAATATCAAATATAACAAATTCGGACCGTTCCGAGGTTCTCGTTCAAGCCTTACCGTATATTCAGAAATATCAAAATAAAACGGTCGTCATAAAGTACGGCGGCAATGCCATGGTAAACGAAGAGCTTCAGGATGCCGTAATGACCGACATAGTTCTTCTTCGTTCCGTCGGAGTAAATATAGTGCTCGTTCACGGCGGCGGACCGGAAATATCGGATATGCTCAAGCGCGTCGGCAAGCAGAGCCGCTTTGTAGACGGACTACGCTATACCGACGAAGAGACAATAGACATTGTTCAAATGGTTTTGGCAGGCAAGGTGAATAAGCATTTGGTACAGCTCATTTCAAAGCACGGCGGCAAGGCAATAGGGCTCTGCGGCATCGACGGCGAAATGATGAAGGCCGAAAAATACACAAAATCAGACGTCGGATTTGTAGGCGAGATAACCGAAATCGATACCGACGTTATAGATTATACTCTCGAAAATAAATATATCCCGGTTATTTCCTCCGTTGCAACAGGCGAGAACGGCGAGGTGTTCAATATAAACGCCGATACCGCCGCGGCGGCAATAGCCGCAAGTCTCCACGCGGAAAAGCTTTTGCTTATGACCGACATCAGCGGACTTTTAATGGATAAGGACGATGACTCAACCTTGATTCACGACGTTCAGGTTTCCGAAATACCGTCGCTAAAGTCTCAGGGCGTTATCTCCGGCGGTATGATACCGAAAATCGACTGCTGCGTAGAGGCCGTCCGCCGCGGAGTTCTTCAGACCAATATAATCGACGGACGTATACCGCATTCTATTCTTATGGAGTTATTCACGGATGAGGGCTTCGGCACAATGTTTCACGGGTGATTTCGTGTCTTTTTTCCGTTATACTTCGTTCTGTGCAGCTCGCAGTATATACATACAGCTTCGCCGCACACGCCTTGTCTGACGAAAAAAATTTCACGAAATCAAGATTTTGCGCTTTTTTCCGTAATACTTTGTTTTGAACAGCTTGAGGTAAATACATACAGCATCGTTTTACACGCCTTGTCTGACGAAAAAATACTGAAAAATCAAGATTTTGCGCTTTTTCCGCTAAACTTCGTTTTGTGCGATTCGCGGTAATACATACAGCATCGCCGTACACGCCTTGTCTGACGAAAAAAATTTCACGAAATCAAGATTTGTGCCTATTTCTGTAATACTTTGTTTTGAACAGCTTGAGGTAAATACATACAGCATCGCCGACAACGGCTTGCGTTAAACGGCAATTGCATTTTTCGGACTTTGTATATATAATAGGATTAGCTTATTGAGGACTGATAAAATGGACTTTAACGAAATTAAAAATACTGCCGACAAATATTTAATGCCGACATACGGCCATTTCCCGATAGCCTTGACGGGCGGCAAAAATGCTTCTCTGACGTCCTCCGACGGCAGAGTGGTAATTGATTTTACTTCGGGTATAGGCGTTAATATTTTCGGCGTAAACGATGATGGCTGGAAAAAGGCCGTTATCGGGCAGATAGATAAAATTCAGCATACATCAAATCTCTATTACAACGAGCCTGTTGCCGAGGCGGCAAAGCTTCTGTGCGAAAAAAGCGGGTTTGATAAGGTGCTTTTTTGCAATTCCGGAGCTGAGGCGAATGAGTGCGCCATAAAGCTTGCGAGAAAATACAGCTTTGACCGCTACGGTGAAAACCGTAATACGATAATATCGCTTGTAAATTCTTTTCACGGCAGAACCATGGCTACAATAACCGCAACGGGGCAGGAGCACTACCACAAGTATTTTATGCCTTTTATGGGCGGCTTTAAATATGCCGAGGCAGGCGACAAAAAAGCGTTTTCCGAGCTTCTCGACGGAACGGTTTGCGCGGTAATACTTGAGGTCATTCAAGGTGAGGGCGGAGTTATAATAACTCCGCGCGATTATATAGAATACATAAGAGAGCTGTGCGATGAGAACGATATTGTTCTCATATTCGACGAAGTGCAGACAGGCGTCGGCAGAACCGGCAAGCTCTATGCTTGGGAAAATATCGGTGTAAAGCCGGGCGTTTTGACATCGGCAAAGGGTCTCGGCGGCGGACTGCCGATAGGAGCGTGCCTTGCAAAAGAGCAGTTCGGCAGCGTTTTGACTCCCGGTACTCACGGTACTACCTTCGGCGGCAACCCCGTGGTTTTATCGGGTGCAGTCGAGATATTAAGCCGACTTGACGAAGAATTTTTAAAGGACGTTCGCGAAAAGGGCGAATACATAAGAAACAGGGTTTCTTCGTTCAAGGCTGTTTCCGAGGTGCGCGGTATGGGCCTTATGATAGGTATAGACCTTAAAAATCAAAAGGCGGCGGATGTGGCGGCGCGCTGTGTTGAAAACGGGCTTCTTATTTTAACCGCCAAGCAGTCGCTTCGTATGCTCCCTCCGCTCACCGTAACGTATGACGAAATAGACAGGGGACTTGGAATTCTCGAAAAGACCCTTTCTGAATAAAACATATCACGCCTTGCACGGCTACAGCAGGGGCGAACGTGATTATATTTGTAGCCGGAAAGGCTATGTGAATTAAAATGAAACATTTATTAAGTCTTTTATCGACTACTCCGGGCGAAATATCGGACCTTTTAAATCTTGCCGATCAGCTTAAATATGAAAACAAGCACGGCATAGCGCACCAAAGACTCAAGGGTCAGACCCTCGGTATGATTTTTCAAAAATCCTCTACAAGAACAAGAGTTTCTTTTGAGACGGGTATGTATCAGCTCGGCGGTCAGGCGCTCTTTCTTTCAAACCGCGATCTTCAGATAGGACGCGGCGAGCCTATACAGGATACCGCAAGAGTTCTCTCACGCTATATCGACGGCATTATGATAAGAACCTTTGAGCAGTCCGAGGTTGAGGCACTCGCGAAGTACGGTTCTATCCCGATAATAAACGGTCTTACCGATTTTTGCCATCCGTGCCAGGTGCTTGCCGACCTTATGACGGTACGTGAGCACAAGGGTCACCTTGACGGCCTTAAAATGTGCTACATAGGCGACGGCAACAATATGGCAAATTCCCTTATAGTCGGCGGACTTAAAACAGGTATGCAGGTATCGGTGGCTTGCCCCGAGGGGTACAGACCCGACAGCCGCGTGCTTGACTTTGCAAATAATTATGCGGGATTTTCTATGTTTACCGAGCCTATGGAGGCTGCAAGCGGTGCCGACGTCATCTTTACCGACGTTTGGGCGTCAATGGGGCAGGAGGGTGAAGCCGAGGAGCGCAAAAAAGTATTCGGCGGCAAATATCAGGTCAATAAGGAACTGCTTGCGGCTGCCAACAGCGGCTGTATGGTTCAGCATTGTCTGCCTGCTCACCGCGGCGAAGAGATAACCGCAGATGTGTTTGAGTCTCACGCAGATGAGATATTTGATGAAGCCGAAAACCGTCTCCACGCTCAAAAAGCGGTAATGGTAACGCTCATGGAGAAGTAATGGTTTGACTTTTTTACTGCAATGCGGCTTTTGAAAAAACGGTATGCCGCATTGCAATGTAATTTTCATTTTATCAAAAATAAACTATTGACAACCGGCACACTTTATATTATAATATCAAAGCCGCTGAAAAAGCGGCATATATGGCGGCATAGCTTAGTTGGCTAGAGCGTCCGGTTCATACCCGGAAGGTCGTAGGTTCAAGTCCCACTGCCGCTACCATAACGGCCCGGTGGTCAAGCGGTCAAGACACCGCCCTTTCACGGCGGTAACACGAGTTCAAATCTCGTCCGGGTCACCAAAAAGGACTTAGCGTAGGCTGAGTCCTTTTTTGCAATACCGTTTGGCATTCCTACGTTTATACACATTTTATTTGAAATATTTGTTTTTAAGATATATAATATTCTTAACAGTACGATACCGTATGTTTATGAGGTGAAAAATAATGGCTGATAATAAGTGCGACTGTAATGCCGTTATGCAAGAGGTTGTTGACGATATAAAAAACAATATGTTTTCGGAGGATGAGATAAACGGTGTTTCAAACCTGTTTAAAGTCCTCGGCGATCCCACGAGAGCCAAAATAGTTATGGCACTTGATAAGCGCGAGGTGTGCGTTTGCGACCTTGCCGCAGCACTCGGTATGACTAAGTCCGCCGTGTCTCATCAGCTTGCGCTCTTAAAGGCGAACAACATAGTTAAGGCTCGCCGAGACGGCAAGCATGTATTTTACAGCTTTGACGACGAGCACATTACAACCGTTATCGAAATAGCGGACGAGCATATCCGCCACCAGCACTTAGGCAATTAAGACTTTTTAAATATACATCATATAAATCGGCGATTATATTGTCGATAGAATATTCAGTTACAATAGAATAATATTATAAGGTCCCGAATATGCGAAAACATTATTCGGGGCTTTTTTGCGCTTTCTGTATGGATTCGCACAGATAAAAAGTCTTTTATCCGTCGGTGATTTTCGATTTAGAAAGGATGTTTTACCAAAATAAAATTTTTTTGAAAAATTTTTGAAAAACATATTGACAATTGAGCATATGTTCAACTATAATATAGACAACAAATGAATGGTTGCTCAACTGTTCCGAAAGAGAGCAGCCGAAGAAAGGGTTGTTATTATGAAAAAAACATACAATATAGAAGTCGATTGTGCAAACTGTGCCGCAAAGATGGAGGAAGCCGCTCAAAAGACCGACGGCGTTCGTGAAGCCGTAGTATCCTTTATGACCCAAAAAATAAAAGTAGAATTTGACGACGGTGCCGATGAGGCAGCCGTTATGAAAAAAGTCCTCAAAAATTGCAAAAAGGTTGAGGACGACTGCGAAATATATATCTGATGTTATGAGATGTCACTTTCGGCAAATAAATAAGTGAGGGAGATCTTTATGAGTAAAAAACAGAAAAACGTTCTGTGGCGGATAATTGCTTCGGCTGTGCTGATAGTAGGTCTTTCCGTCCTCGGCAAATTTTTAACTCTCAATAAATATATTTGGCTTGTTTTAAATTTGATACCGTATTTTATAATCGGCTACGACATTCTCAAAAAGGCGGTTAAAGGTATTTTCAAGGGGCAGGTCTTTGATGAGAATTTCCTTATGGCGGTCGCTACCGTCGGTGCCATAGCACTCGGCGATTATAAAGAGGGCGTTGCCGTTATGCTCTTTTATCAGATAGGCGAGCTTTTCCAGAGCATAGCTGTCGGCAAGAGCAGGCGCAATATTTCCGCCTTAATGGATATAAGACCCGACTACGCAAATGTCGAGGTTGACGGAAAGCTCGAAAAGGTTGATCCCGACGAAGTGGCGGTCGGTACCGAAATAACCGTAAATCCCGGCGAGAAAGTCCCGATAGACGGCGTTGTTACAAGCGGTGACACCTCGCTCAATACAAGTGCATTAACCGGCGAGAGCTTGCCGCGAAATGTCAAAACGGGCGATGAGGTTATAAGCGGCTGCATCAATATGACCGGCGTTATCAAGGTAAAAACCACTAAGGAGTTCGGCGATTCAACCGTATCAAAAATACTTGACCTTGTTGAAAATTCAAGTATGAAAAAGTCGCGCTCCGAGAATTTCATAACAAAATTTGCAAGATATTACACTCCGGCGGTTTGCTTTTCGGCACTTGCACTCGCAATTTTACCTCCGGTTATAAGGCTTATTGCCGGTCACACGGCCATGTGGAGCGATTGGATATTCAGAGCGCTTACCTTCCTTGTCATCAGCTGTCCGTGCGCACTTGTCATATCGGTTCCGCTCTCGTTCTTTGCGGGAATCGGCTGCGCTTCGGCGAACGGTATACTTGTAAAAGGCTCCAATTATCTTGAGGGGCTTTCCGATACAAAATATGTTGTGTTTGATAAAACCGGAACTCTTACAAAGGGAGTCTTTGAGGTAACCGGAGTATATCCCGAAAACGGATATACAAAGGATGATTTGATTCGTCTGGCGGCGTATGCGGAAAATGCTTCAAGCCATCCCATAAGCCTCAGTCTTAAAAAATATTACGGCAAGGATATTGATGAAAACGGCGTTACAGATATAAAAGAGATTGCAGGCCACGGAGTTTCGGCTGCGGTGGACGGTAAAAAGGTCCTCGCCGGCAATTTAAAGCTGATGAAGGAAGAAAATATCGCTGTCTCAACCGAGCATAACGTGGGGACGGTTGTGTATGTTTCCGAGGACGGCAAATATGTCGGCTGTATTGTGATATCTGATGTTATAAAGCCCAATACAAAGCTTGCTCTCAGCGAGCTCAAAAAGCACGGCGTCAAAAAGACGGTAATGCTCACGGGCGACTCCAAAGCCGCTGCCGACAGGGT
>ERZ1026876.825-NODE-825-length-17389-cov-14.256490_pt1 | contig 17389 bp, 11 predicted proteins | sample MGYA00380168_ERZ1026876 | MGnify/ENA primary metagenome ERZ1026876 (study PRJEB33269, sample SAMEA4719804) | human gut metagenome | biome: human-associated habitat; feature: organic feature; material: feces | place: Cameroon | collected 2013-10 ... | reverse complement strand
GTAAATTTACTATAGCAACGTAATCTCAATAAATCACAACCTTTGTTCCATTTGGAATATTATCATACAGCCACTTTGCATTATTAATGTCCAATCTTACACAGCCATGAGAAACTTGTTTGCCAAGAGTTCCATCTTGTATCTGTGTCATACTACCACGATTATAAAGCACTGAATGGAACAAATAGTTTCCATAAAACTGCGTATAATACCAACATGTATAAGACCTGCTACCAAAAGATTTACCTCTTCCATAGATTGTAAACTCCCCTTTTACTGTAGGCGTAGAAGGCTTTCCCGGTCCACATGACCACAATGCAACTCGACTCCAATTACCATAGCTTCCACTATAAACGCCTACCTGACATGCAGATGTGTCTGTCATAATAAGCCATCTTGTAGAACTGGCTCTTACCTGTGCGTTCTGAGACATCACATCTAATACTGCCGGTTTTGGTGTATATACGGGCTTATTTTTATAATAATTTGCAACACTTTCAGGTGCAGGTGCCCCCTTTCTTACCAAATTAATCCTTAGAGCCTCTACTCTATAACTAATACCAGTTGAGCCTGATGTCTGCCCATTTGAAGCCCAACCTAACCATCCATAATTCTCTATATGTGAACTATAGTATATATTATAAAATGTTGCTAACTGACCTGTAAGCTTTATCTCAATGGCTTCTACCTGCTTAGCCCTACCTGATGTTCCAGAATATTGCCCCAAAGTTTTCCATCCAGTCCATCCTATATCCTGCACGTGCGTTCTATACATGATAGTACCGGTTAATGAATGTGCAGTATCCTGAGATAAATTGATATTAATTCCTTCAATTCGCAGTTTTCGTCCTGTCGTACCTGTAATGTTCCCCCCTGAAACCCACGGCATATTACCTATATCCTGTACATGAGATGAATATGTAAGATGGCTGTTAGCAAGTCCCTGTAAATAACTTTTCTCTGATGTAATTACAGGTTTATTGCTAAGCTCATTTTTATCTATAATCCGGATTTCTAATGCTTCAACTCTATCTGCAAGTCCGATACTGCCTGATATCTGACCATTTTTTGTCCATGGCATCCAGCCGACATCCGCTATATGCGTTCTATAATAGATATCAAAATGTTCACTCAGTTCGCCTGTAAGATGCATCTTTATTGCTTCAATCTGCAAATTACGTCCTACTGTTCCGGAGATATTTCCACCACTTACCTCATTCTGCCAGCCTATATTTTTAATATGACTGGCATAGGATATTCCCCCTGAATATGATGTTGAATTATCAAGCGCTATATTTATGGCCTCTATTTGCAGTCCACGTCCTGTTGTTCCAGAAGTAGTTCCATCACTCACTTCATTCTGCCAACCGATATTCTGTACATGTGCTGCGTATCTGACACCAATATAATGTTCATCAGGTTCTATCTCTGAATCTGTATCAGTATTTGCCCCTGTCGAACATCCTGTTTTCTCAATATTCTTGTCTACTTCAGAACTTTCGTCATTTTCTTCACTAGAAAGCTCATCTGAACTAGATACCTTGTTTTCTATTTCAGAATTTTCTATTGCAATATTTTCAACTACAGTATTTTCTGTTACATTACTGTCAACCTCAAGATTTCCTATCTCATTTTCCACAATTCTATCAGATAATTCATCTGCATAAACCGTACTGGCAGCCAAAATAAGCACTGATAGGAGCATAATAGAAATTAATTTCTTCATGTATAGCACCTCCTCAAATTTATAGTCCTATTTTATCACATATGCATTTTATTTAAAACAAAAAAAAGAAACTAATACAAATTATCTGTATCAGTTTCTTTTTTATTAATTTATCTGGCAATATATGCCATTGTATTTTTAGAAATTATTCCACCATAATTATTGCCAGGAGCTGACTGTCCTTTCTTCACTAGCACTATCTGCAATGCCTCTAAATGAAGGTTTTGTCCGGATGTTCCTGCATTCTGTCCATTCTTTGCCCATCCAAGCCATCCGTAATTTTGTGCATGTACTCTGTAATAGATATCGTATTGATTTGCCATTTTTCCCGTCAGAGACATATTTATTGCCTCTACATTCAGAGCTCTGCCTGTCGTTCCTGCAAGTGCACCATCCGTCACCGCATTCTGCCAGCCGATATTCTGTACATGTGTCTGGTATTTTATTCCTCCTGAACACGGCTGCCCGTCAAGATCTATCTTTATTGCTTCAAGTCCAAGATTTCTGCCTGTTGTTCCACTAAGACTTCCGTTTTCAACTGCACTCTGCCAGCCTACATTTCTCACATGGCTCTGATATTTTACTGACGCATTTGTATTGATTGCCGGAACGGCACTGCTTTTTGATATATATGCTTTTGTGTTATTAGATGTATAACCGCCATATACTGTTGTCGGTGCTGCATCTCCTTTTGCTGTTACAACTATCTGGATTGCCTCAAGTCTATATGCATATCCTGAGGTTCCTGCCGCCTCTCCATTTTTTGCCCAGGCTAACCAGCCATAATTCTGTGCATGTACTCTGTAGTATATATCATACTTATCAGCATCTTTACCGGTAAGTTTTAACATCAATGCTTCCACATGCTTATTCTGGCCGGTTGTTCCACTCTGTTCTCCATTGAACGAGTTTCCATGCCATCCGTCATTTTTCACATGTGTTGTGTAGATCACACCAATGTCTGCATCTGATTTTACATTTATTTTTATTGCCTCAAGCTGCAGTCCTCTGCCTACGGTTCCCGCCATAGCTCCATTTGACACACCATTCTGCCATCCGATATTTGCTACATGTGTCTGGTATGATACTGATACACTGTTTAATACCCAATGTGCATACAATACATGGTCAGAAGCTGTTTTTACTGCACTGTTAAAACTTATCTGTTCTCCACTGTCTACAGCCGTCCACCAGCCTGCAAATGTATATCCACTTCTTGTCGGTGTAGGTAATTCACCATATGCATTTCCAAAAGTAACAGTTTTTTTATTAGCAGTAACTGTTCCACCATCAGCATTAAATGTAACTGCGTAGCTGTTTGCTGTCCAGTGTGCATAGATAGTCTGATCAGATGTAACCTCTACTTTTGTATCTTTAGTAATCTGTGTTCCACCGTTAGCTGCTGTATACCAGCCGGTAAATGTATAACCATCTCTTTTAGGTGATTCCAAATCACCGTAGTTTCCAAGATATGTTACCTTTTTGCTGCCATTTGATACTATTCCACCTGTTGCATCATACTTCACAGACAATGTTGCAGGCGTCCATTGTGCAGTAACGGTCATATCCGATACTACACTGTTAAACGGCTTATCCCATCCTGTCAATGTATAGCCTGGCAATGACACATTTGGCGGTGTTGCCGCTCTGCAATAGGATGCATTGTCAGTCTTTACTATTTCTCCATTACTAATAAAAGTAACCTTATACTTTATTGGAGATCCATCTCTATACGATTCATACTTTTTTCTTGTCAAATAATGCTGAAAGTATGCTTTCATATTATCTCCAAAAGCCTTCCTAAGATCCTCGTATCTTGCCTTATAGGATAATACATCAAATGACGCACAGGCTACACGGCCTTCTGCCATTCCGTAATTTAAAAAATGATATAACAGTTCTGCCGGATTATTGCCTATCGCCTTTTGCAAATCTGGATACATATTATAATAGTAATTTGCATCAAACACCGAAGAATAATCATTTCCCATTATTATTCTTCCTGCATACCAATAATTCAGATCCAGACTTCCAGGCTCCATTCCATACTGTGCTGCATTTGCCGCACTCGTAAACTGCCAAAAATCATATTTAACAGAATTATAATGATCCGGTGAATTTGAATATGCTGCACTCCATATGCAATAAGCATTTGAAAGATATTCTCCTTCTAAGTAATCGTTAAAATATGAAGCACTTGCATAAACCATAGGTGTATATCCTGCACTCTTAACCTTTTCACAAAATGCAGAAACTATACTTGTATGTGCAGCTTTGGACAGATTTGCCTGTCCGATTCTCTCATTCTGATTAAAGCCCTCATAGTCAATAACTAATGGCATTGAGATATTATACATATAAATATTTGAAATCAATGTATTAGCTTCTTCTACAGCTTCTCTTTCATTTATGGCCTCAGAATAAAAATACACACCTACTTTTACTCCTGCATTAATGGCATTTTGAATATTGGCCCTGAAATTTGGATCTAGCTGGATTACCCCATCCGTCCTTCCTCTATAGGCAACACGAATAAATGCATATTGAATCCCAGCATTTTTTGTCTGTGTCCAATTAATATTTCCCTGCCATTTAGAAACATCACATCCTAACACTCCGCTTCCCGCTCTCGCAAGACTATTACCATCATATTGCTGTAACTCTGTTGTATTCACTCCATACGTTTCAACACTATTATCCGTATTATAATAGCGTTTATAATATTCAGGATCCTGTAAATCTGATTCCTGCACCTCATCGCTTTCATTTAATGACTCTACCCGTGCCTTTTCTGCTCTATTATTGACAATCTCCTCATCTGCACCATATGCAATACAATTAGATGAAAATAGCATTGTAAATGATAAAATGATACTCAATAACCTTTTCATGCTTTTTTGCATTTTAATATATCCTTCCTATAATTTAATGGTTCTATTGTACCATACATATAATAATTTCAAAAATATAAAAAGTCACAAAAAAAGACCAGAATTCTGGTCTTTTTTGTATTATCTGTTTATTTTGAATAAAATGCCTGTTTATTATTAGAAATAATGCCTCCATAATTAGTATCAGGTGCTGACTGTCCTTTCTTCACTAATACTATCTGCAATGCCTCTAAATGAAGGTTTTGTCCGGATGTTCCTGCATTCTGTCCATTCTTTGCCCATCCAAGCCATCCGTAATTTTGTGCATGTACTCTGTAATAGATATCGTATTGATTTGCCATTTTTCCCGTCAGAGACATATTTATTGCCTCTACATTCAGAGCTCTGCCTGTCGTTCCTGCAAGTGCACCATCCGTCACCGCATTCTGCCAGCCGATATTCTGTACATGTGTCTGGTATTTTATTCCTCCTGAACACGGCTGCCCGTCAAGATCTATCTTTATTGCTTCAAGTCCAAGATTTCTGCCTGTTGTTCCACTAAGACTTCCGTTTTCAACTGCACTCTGCCAGCCTACATTTCTCACATGGCTCTGATATTTTACTGACGCATTTGTATTGATTGCCGGAACGGCACTGCTTTTTGATATATATGCTTTTGTGTTATTAGATGTATAACCGCCATATACTGTTGTCGGTGCTGCATCTCCTTTTGCTGTTACAACTATCTGGATTGCCTCAAGTCTATATGCATATCCTGAGGTTCCTGCCGCCTCTCCATTTTTTGCCCAGGCTAACCAGCCATAATTCTGTGCATGTACTCTGTAGTATATATCATACTTATCAGCATCTTTACCGGTAAGTTTTAACATCAATGCTTCCACATGCTTATTCTGGCCGGTTGTTCCACTCTGTTCTCCATTGAACGAGTTTCCATGCCATCCGTCATTTTTCACATGTGTTGTGTAGATCACACCAATGTCTGCATCTGATTTTACATTTATTTTTATTGCCTCAAGCTGCAGTCCTCTGCCTACGGTTCCCGCCATAGCTCCATTTGACACACCATTCTGCCATCCGATATTTGCTACATGTGTCTGGTATGATACTGATACACTGTTTAATACCCAATGTGCATACAATACATGGTCAGAAGCTGTTTTTACTGCACTGTTAAAACTTATCTGTTCTCCACTGTCTACAGCCGTCCACCAGCCTGCAAATGTATATCCACTTCTTGTCGGTGTAGGTAATTCACCATATGCATTTCCAAAAGTAACAGTTTTTTTATTAGCAGTAACTGTTCCACCATCAGCATTAAATGTAACTGCGTAGCTGTTTGCTGTCCAGTGTGCATAGATAGTCTGATCAGATGTAACCTCTACTTTTGTATCTTTAGTAATCTGTGTTCCACCGTTAGCTGCTGTATACCAGCCGGTAAATGTATAACCATCTCTTTTAGGTGATTCCAAATCGCCATATGTGCCGCCATATGTAATATTCTTGCTCGTATTTGCAAGATTACCTCCTGCTGCATCGTAATTTAATTTTACTGTAACCGGAGCCCAAACTGCATTAACTGTTATATCTGAAGCTATCTTATTATATTCCTTATCCCACGATAATACATACCCGGTCTTTGTTATTTCCGGTGCTTTCGCCCCTCTCATACACAAAACATTCTGTGACTCAACAATCTGACCATTATCAACAAAATCCACTTTATATCTCAACGGCGATACATTACGATTTTCCTTCGCACCATATGATATGTAATGGTCTACATAACTCTCATAATCATCACCAAACGCACTTTGTAAGTCCCTATATCTTGTTTTGTAACTTATAACATCAAAATTCTCACTTGCCTGACGACCTTCATGTATACCAATGTTCATATAATGCTGATAATATGCAGACCAGTTATTTCCAAAGGCTTTCTGCAGATCAGCATAGTTATCTTTATAAAAATGAACATCAAATATCGCATTACCACGACGCCCCTCTGCCATACCCCTCTGTAAAAAATGCTTCAATGCGGCTTCTGCCGAATTTCCCCAGCTATTCTTTACATCAGGGTTATTATTTAAATAATATGTTGCATCAAATATAAGATGATAATCTTCTTGTTTTAATCCAAAATAATTAACTATTCCCTGAGCATCTGCAATACCAAGCTTTTTCAAAGCTGCATCTGATCCAAGGTAATTAGTCGCGTCACTTTGATTACTTATATACGCATGTTCAATAATAATTCCCGGGAAACCAGCCTTTTTACTATTTCTTATCACACTATAATAATCACAAATAGATCCATCTGCATAGGTATCTCCACTCTCAGAATTTCTGATACGTGTTCCATCATTTGCCAGACCTAATGCAACTAACTGTTTAAGAATCTCGTTTGCTAATGCTCCACCCTGTGCACCAATATTTGCATTTAGGCTAGAATTAGGATAATAAACTGTTGCGCCATGAACCCTCGAGCTGGTTGTCGAATTATTATGAATTGAAACAAATACACTTGCTCCTACTGACTTAGCATAGTTTACTCTATCTTCAAGAGCTACATAATGATCATCATTTCTTGTCATATATACGTTTACACGTTTGTATTTACTAAGTTCTTCCTTGCAATACTGTGCAATCTTCAAATTAAGTGTTTTTTCTAAATAGGTCTTTCCACCATAACTTGCCTGCGTACCACCATCATTGCCACCATGCCCCGGATCAAGAACAACATTTACTACTGATCTAGCTCTAAAAAGATTGTCCTGCCCTACATCAGCCGATGCTGCTTCAATAGCCTCGCTAATAGTATTTCCGCCAGCTTGTGTTGATGTTCCATCTGGATTTATTACTACTGCATCGTACATTTCACCGGCCGTATTTTCATTATCTAAATTGTTATTGTCCGAATCCTCTGCATATGCATCAGCATTCAAATCCATTACAACAGTATCAATTCCAAACTGTGCATTAATTCCAATTGCTTCAAAGTCTACTGAATACCCATCAGTTTCGAGAGACTTAACTGTATAACAGCCTGAAACCAGATCACTTGATTCAAATATCAGGTTTCCGTCCTCCGTCATCTCTCCACTTATTTCAAATGACTGATTTAAATCAGTATTTTCAACTGTTAATCTAGCATTTGATTGATCAATGCCATCAGCTAATCCAACAATTATCCTTACAGCATCTCCCTTTTTTACAGATGGATCTGCAACAGATAAATATGTAACCATCTGATTTTCACTATTATCTTGTTGTTGATAGCACTCCATACTATTACCTGTCTCTGCAGAATCAGCAAAAACAAAAGTGTTTGCCGAAATCAGCATAGAAATCGTCAACAACAGTGCTACTACTTTTTTCATCTTAAAACGCCTTTCCTTTTGTAATAAATCTAAAATATAGTTTATCACATAAGAAAAGACGTTTAAAGAGTTACCTTTTTATATTTTCTTAAGATTTTTTATATTTCATAATTGTATACTCATCATTTTGATATATACATTCCATATTATCCGAAATATCATTAGCTGTTAACGAAGCTGTATACAATACCAGATAATCAATATCAAACTTTCTAAGACTATCATCTAAAGTTCCAATATTCCAATTCTGGTCCGTATACAACGGTATGATAAGATTATTTTCAAGAGCATTGTACTTTTGTTCCTCGCCATTACTAATAAATGTACTCTTTGAATATCTATTTACCGGTACCTTTATATCACCACAAAGCTCTCTTACTCCATATGATAATTCCTCCGGCAATAATAGTGTATTTTCATTGCCATTGGCATCGGCATGTATTACATCTACGATATCAACAGTCCTTTGATCCAGCTTATACACATTCTCCCTTTTCGCCCAGGAACCATTTTCGAAAATCGATTGTCCCAATGCGATTACCGCTAAATCCATGAGAATAAAAGCCAGTGCAACATGGTTTTTATCATTTATTGTCTTTATAATGATATATATAGCCATTGTAAATACTATCGGCATATCAAGTAACCAAAATATACGCCAGTAAACATCAGCACCTGTAATATATTTTGCAACAAAGCCTATAAGCAATGGATTTGCAAATGTGATTCCCAAACATATAACTGGATATACTATTAGTCCTCTATCTCTTCTGCAGCCTTCAAAAGCAATAATAATAAGTGCTGCGATAAATAATAACAGCATACTGCTATGTCCGCTCAAAAATCTGTCCATCAATTGAGCTATATACGATAAATTATCTGCTCCATCCGTCACAATATCATACGTTGACAGACCATTTAGTTTATCTTTGTACATGAACATCAGTTTAGCTGCGATCCATGGCAGAATAATAATGATTGGACAGCATAATTTAAGAGTTTCTTTTATATTTCTTGTATCTATAAATTTTCCACACCATAAGCAAAAATACATTATAGGATACAAATATATCGCAACTGTGGTAGTACTAATTCCGGCAAGTAAAATTAATGCAATAAATACTATATCCCGTTTTCTTGCTTTATTATTATAATTTTCAGCAAAATACCATAATAAGATTGGAATGAACAATGCCACAAAAACCGCTTTTCCCTGCCATATCCTGTTTAAGACAAATGAACTCTGTGTATATCCTGACCAACCTCCAAATATAGTTATCAAACTGTACGTTATACTTAGTTCAATTGCGTATCTGTCATCTATACACTTTGCCAGCTTCCAGATGACAATATAGTGGCTGACCAAAGCAAATACCGGCCATATAGTATGAGCAAGCATAGCCGTGTTAGTTCTAAAAAATTGTTTTAAAACAGCCAGTAAGACCTCATATCCCACCAGTGAATACTGACTTGAACTCTTAAGATATGTCAATCCTGATGCAGGGTCTATTCCGGTCAGCCTGTCAGTACTGATATATGTGTTGACCTGTGCCAGATAATAGCTGTCATCAATATCACCATGCTGATAATAAACAATCACAAATAACTGAAATAATATTGTTATAAATAAAATAATGTATAAGCAGCATCTGCGCCTGTCACCTATAATCTCCTGACATTTTTCCCTGCAGATGTCGCAAACATTGCCAATATTGTAAAATAACACACCTATAGAGGCAGTCAACACTATCCCATATATACCGATGATCAAGGCATAAAGTGTCGAAAACCTCAGGTTAAATAGCATAAATGGTGTCGAAATAACAAATGTCATCCCAAAAAAGAATACCAATCCTATTATATAACAACTTTTAACTTCTAATTTAGCAACTTTATTTATCGCAAATCCAACTGTCCCACATAATATAAATAAAAATATTGGTATAAAAAATAATTTTAACATTAATATTCCCATTTTAATTACCTGTTTCTACCTTTGATAAAATCTCCCAGCTTTCTGTACCAGCCAGTCATTTTCCAGGATGTAGACGAGTATACTGTGTTCAATTCAGCCCTAAGCCTATTAATCTCGTCATTTTTCTCTACCAGATTATTATTAAGTACGGCATTATCATTAATAACACCCTCAATTAATTTTCCGCCACAGGAATAAAAATCATAACTATTAAAAACCAGCTTCAATTTACAACTACTACCTACGTTTACCGGTATAATTATCTGTGGATCAACACTCGAAAAACAAATCTGTCCATTATATTCATGTCCACCAATAATAGAATAATTCTGTTGTTTTTGATCTCCGCAATAAATTTCTAATGAGCTTATAACCGCCCTGCCAATATCATCAGGATCGAAACGTACCATCTTAACATTTTCATCCACGTCTACCTCAATAGTTGATATAGTACAATCCTGAGTCTCTGACAATCTGATTCTCTTAATCAGCTTGTCATCCTCATTAAATCCAGCCCCACGATCAATAAATATCTCTGCCTGCACCTCATTATCTACATATTGATCCAATGGCGAAACATTCTTTTGGAATAGATGCCCTACCTGTTTTCCGGAATCCACTCTATTCTGCGCATTCATATTTATCATTTCTTCAAATAACCGCTCTGAAGCTTTATCATCTAAATGATTATGGAAAAACGGCATCAGTTTTTTTCTGGTTTTCTTATATGTATCATCTCCGTTTATAATGTCAGACATGGTTTTTATTAACTGATCCTGAGCTTTAACGATTGCTCCCGGCATTAACAGTGCCGGATCATCAACTATAAAGCCTCTGTCTGCCCTATATTTTTCTATATCAGGGCATGAAAATATTATAGGCTTGTCCAATAATAAATAGTCAACATAAATAGATGAATAATCTGTTATAAGTCCATCAAAAGCATCCATAATATGATATATAGTACACATGTTACTATTCATAATATCTGTATCTAAAAATATAAGTCTTTTAGGTAATTTAAAATCGCCACTCTTATATAATTCATTATCAGCAAAATGTACCTTTGCTACTATATATGCATTTTTCTTTTCTAGAAACTCATCTAACTCCTCAACATTATAATCCTGATAATTAAAAATATTCTTCTCGAAATGCTCCCCCTCATTCTTCAAGCCTTTACGCATGGTTGGTAAATAGAAGAACAGCTTACTGTCTTCAACATTGATATCTACTAACTTTTGCAATTCCTTTTTGGCATCACTATGAAACATAATGTCATTTCGAGGATACCCGGTTTCACTTACTTTTCTTGGATCTATTGCAAACATTCCACTCAATGTAAGATGTGAAAATCTTGATGTAGCTGTTACAAGGTCTGTTTGTGTTGTAACAATTTTTAATCCATCATAATTATTTTTGCTGGCTGTCGCACTGTCAAAAAATCCTATAACTTTTAATGGAAAGCCATGCCATGCCGCAATATGCACCTGCTCCGGTCTCTTTTTATACGCAAAATCAAAAGATGATGTTATTAAATAATGCGCCTTATCTACCATTTCATCCGCGTAATCCGATCCTTCCAAGGCACATTCAATCCCTTTGCTTTTAAGAAGCTCATACATTGTCTGATTTTTTATTATCCAACAAGTCTGATAATCAGTATTCTCATTTATGTACTCCCAAAATCCCCTTGAATTATCAGCAAAATCAGGATCTGAACCAAACACGATCAGCTTTTGTTCTATACTCATATGTTTACTCCTTACCTTTAAGCTCTTTTTTTATCTTTGTTGTGGAAACCTCCGGTGTTCTGCTAAGATATACCACATCGCATATATCTTTCAGATCATCAAACTTTCCACTCCAGTCATCTCCCATAACAAATGTATCAACATGATACATCTCTATATCACTTCGTTTTTGTTCCCAGCATTCCTCCGGTATTACCAGATCGACATATCTTATGGCTTCTAATAAACGTTTTCTCTCCTCAAACGAAAAATAACACTTTTTATTTTTTTCCTCATTAAATTGATTTGTAGACAAACCAACAATTAAATAGTCTCCCATTTTTTTTGCACGTTCCAGTAAATTGATATGACCATAATGTATCAAATCAAATGTACCATATGTAATTACTCTTTTCATAATCAGCCTCCATATAATATTTTCTTTCTATATAGTTTAGAATCCTTTAACAGCTCTATATCAAGATAATCCTTTCCATACTGTTCAACTAAAGTCTGCTCCCCGGAATATAGATTGACCCCTAGTCCTAATTTATTGCCTTCTATTTGAACTCCCAATGCAGCTAAGGTTGTATATTCCCTATTCACACTTGGTTTTTCATTTATAGCATCACCAATGCCGCTTATGTACTTTCTAAATTGCTTTCCGTTAAGTGAAATAACATCTTTTCTTCCATCATTTACCGTAACTCTCTTGATAGAAAAATCACCCTTAAAATCTGTAGGGTCAAGTCTAAGCAAATACTTTTGATACTCAGATATTGTTAAATCCATGCTCAATTCGACCGTATTACCATCAAAATATGATTTAACGCTATTTTTCTCACTCATATCCTCTGTTTGCATATAATTAAATCCCTAATAGTATTCATTTTGCCATACCCCTATCTCTTTTGTAAAAATACTCTTAAATAGTATATTATAGGTAGGTGTACTTTTCAATACAATCTTAAGATTTCCTTAAGAAATGTAAAAAAACGTCCAATTTCGGACGCATTTTTTTACATTTCTAATGTTTTATTTTAATAATATCCTTAAATATTCCTAGTACAAATATAATCAGAAGTGTTGCTACTGACACGAAAAATCCCATCGCAGCCCCATTTATGCCGCTTACTTTCACAAAATAGTCTGATGCCAGCATCGCAACTATTGCAGCTATAATATAGCCACTGAATATCCATCCCGTCTTTCTCATTATTGTTAGTATATAATACCCAAAATATGATAATGAATTTATTCCACCGGCAAGCATCAAAAACACAAGTACTCCCTTATATTTTACCAACGATGTTCCTGTCATTATTTCCAAGACCGGTATACCCAGTAAATACGCTCCTGCCATGCATATTACTGTAAATACACTAATAACGCCAGTAATAACAAGTATAGATTTGATAAATGCTGAATCTGTACGGAGTTTTTCATATTCCTGCGATAATTTAGTCAACGCTGGTTTCAAAATAAATGTGGCACACAAATTTATTATCGACACCGGCATAAATAATGCTTGAAAATATGAAGAAAAATTACTTGCCATATTAGCATCAACCGCTATTCTGCTGGCACTCAGTATGTATGACCATAAAAATGTTCCAAGAAAGAGTGGAAAACAGCTTTTGATAATACTGATAAATGCCTGCAAATTCCAATCAGGTCTTATATTTCTAAATGCTTTCATTGGAAGAGTATCAAATAACAACACTCCTAACACTGCAAAGATAATCGAAATCGTAATCGATAAAACCAAATTGTGTGTCACTATTATAGATATCAGAAGAACTCCAACAGACAATATCGTTCTATAAGCTTGTGATTTTCCTGTCAGATCAAGTCTGCCATCTTTCTGAAAAGCTCCTTCATACAAATCTGCATATCCATCAATATATCTATATATGCACATCAAAAAAATCACCATAAATTTGTGCCATGTTCCCTGACCTTTGAGCATAGAATATACTATCGCAACAAGCACCGACACTATAAGCAAAATAATCTTTACTGCTTTATATTGCCCAAATGTAAATAACTCCTTGACATCTGTTACCTGAAATGTTCTTGTCTCATAATATTCTATAAAGGCCAGCATCTGTGCAACAGTTATCGCAATTGCAAAAATTCCGCCTTCATCTGCCCCCATAATTCTTATTACAATGAGTGATAGGAGCATGGAAGCCGCTGAAAAAATTGTGCTTCCAACCATATTCCACATAAAGTTTTTCTTTTCTGTTGTTTCTTTACTTGTATATTTTGAAACTAATCTTAACATAAATTTACTTATTTCTATTCTCGTAATCCTGTAATGCCATAGACTGTGCCAATTGTCTGACTCTGTCTGAATTCCTTGAAATTGACATAGTCAACCCAAAAATTATTATTATTAGGAAAATAATTCCTGCAAAAAACACCATATTAGTTGCATCATATATTCCCAATAAATTTGATATTCCTGTTAGTAACCCCGGTACAAGTACTATCAGTGCCAAACCTATGGACAGCAAAAACCATGTCAGAGCATATTTAAGTTCCAATGCTCCTTTTTTTATCAAACTGACTATTTTTATTAAGCCTAATACCAATAAAACAACAATTATTACTTTAATTCTTGTAGTCATCATCTTCTATCTCTTCCCCCTTAGCGCTTCCATCAGTATTGCTAACGATACCTTTATCATATAGTATACTGACTTTTTCATGGTTATAGACGAAACACCTCCCTGACGAGCTCTCATTACTACAGGTATTTCCTCCACTTTATATCCCTGCCTTAATACAGCAACCACAGTTTCAGGTTCCGGATAATCTTTTGGATAACTATTAGCAAAAAGCTTTATAACATTTTTACCAGCCATTCTTAATCCAGATGTTGCATCAGTTATTTTCTTTCCCGTAACCAGTTTGATCAATACAGTAAAATATTTAATCCCTAATCTTCGAGTGAAAGAAGACTGAAAGCCCTCTTTAGTTATAAATCTTGATCCTATAACCATATCAAGATCATGTGTCTCCATATATTCTGCCATTGTTCTCAAGAATGCCGGATCATGCTGTCCATCGCCATCAACCTGCACTGCCAGATCATACTCATATTTTTCAGCATATTTGTATCCCGTCTGAACAGCTCCACCAATGCCTAGGTTTATTGGCAAATTAACATAATTGTAATTATTCTTTTTACAGATTTCCAATGTATCATCTTTTGAACAATCATTGATAATAACATAGTCAAAATCAGATGCATTTTCCTGAATATCTTTAACTGTTGCCTCAATATTCATTCCCTCATTGTATGCAGGAATAATTATAAGTTTTCTCATTAATTTTCTCCCTATAAATCATTTGATTTCTCACTGGTACCGTAAACTTTAGTAAGTATTTTGGCAATAAACTTTGGCCAAAACTTGCAGAACATTACATAATCCTCTTTTGTTCTTGCATTATCGCCTAATATTTTTGATGTTTCAGAATCCTCATGTATCCTATGCAAGGTAAGTGGTTTCTTACAATAAACAAATGCTCCCTTTCGCCTTGACAACATCTCCCAGGCTTCCCAATCTTCATCTGATCTAAAGCCACTTTTAAATACAACCTCCGGACAGTTTTCCTTTATGTAAGTAACTGCCGGGCAGCAGATTGGTGATCCAAGGGATAAGATTCTACGTCTTACAAATTTACTGCTCCAAAACAGCTTTCGTCTCAATGGTAAAAGCATGAGCCTTTTTATCTTTAAAAGCTTATTATCATATACCTTTTTGCCATCTCTTAATTCACCATAATCCGTAAAAAATATAATAGGCTTGTCAACCTTTTGAATATAACTAAGTAAATTCTCTACATACTCCGGCTCATAAACATCATCCTGATGAGCAATTGTTACATATTTTGAATCAGCCTTTGCGTATGCAAAATTCCAATCCTGTGTAATCCCATGTTCACCATTATTCACAAACATTTCTATATTGTATTTGCTGCACAAACCACTAATGTAATCATTTGGTGTAGATGTCGCTAATATAATATTAGTAGAAACAGTCTGATTTTTTAAGGATTTAATACACTCTTCAAGATATTCACTTTCTTTATACGCACATATTGCAAATGTATGTTCTTTCATTATTCGCTCCTAACTTAAAGCATTCTAACAATCAAAAAATTGTATATACAGTAAAGTACTATTATCTGCATTATTCCCAAAACCATCGCATTATAAACTTTTTGATTTATCTTTAATCTTATTCCATTAAATCCAATCACTGATGCTAATGGATATATTATTGGTATCAAATACCTTGGCTGGCATCCAGCAATTGAAAGTTCTCCTACTTGTGTATATGCAATATACAATGAAGTTGCAACAAGTGCAGCCGTTCCTGCAAACATAACTATGCTATAACCGTAAAATACTTTGCTATAAATATTAACATCACATTTCTTTTTATCGGTAACAATTGTAAATATAAGAATAATCAAAATAATTATTGCAATAAATTTAGCCCCAACTCCCAAATATGCAAAATTATTCATATAGCCATTAGTATTCCCTAAAGATAAATAATCTTTCAAAAAGTCTAACAGAGTATGCGCATACTCAAACGGATTTGTCAAAATATACTTAATTTGCCCTACTGGATCAACGCCCAATCCTCCTCTTACATCTCCTCCTTTAGAAGTTTCTGAAAAGGTTCTTACTAATAAATCAACCAGCATAATGGCAAATGCTCCCGAGCAAATTGCATAGTATCTCTTCTTGCTTTGCATTTTTTTCTTAGGCATAAAAAATGGTATTAGAAGAACTGCTACATATATTTGTTTAGGAATAATTGCAATCGCAAATGAACAAACCATAATTATTGCATCTTTATACGATATTTTTCCTTCTTCCTGACAATTTCCAACAAAATATGCCATTCCCAAAAAGATAAATCCAACAACCCATGTATCATATGAATAATTTGATGAAATAAATAGTAATGTTGGAAACATTGCAATTGTCGCTAAAATCATCTTTCCACTATGCAGTCTTCGCATAGCATAATAACAACACAATGTATAAACAATAATAATAGGGATTTGTCCACACTTATATGTTAAGAAAAACGATACTCCAAACAATCTAAATACCGCAATAACTACGCCACTCAACAATGAACTTATTCTTATATCACTATCAATATAAGAAACTATACTTGTATCTTTTCCATCTAACAATTGTATTTTTTCATTATTTTCATCTATATTATTAGGTATTTCTAAAAAATCGTTATTATTAATTATTACATCTAATTCCGCCTCAGAAATACCAACATCTTCAAAACTGGATGACTGCAATGCATATCTACAGTGAGAGTCTAAATCCCAACCAATATGACCAATTGGAGCCGATATAAGCATGACCATTGCCGATATAAAAATCAATTTTGAAAAAATGATTTCCGGTTTGTCATCAAGTATTTTCCTATGTATAATAGTCAAACATATTATTAAAATAATCCCACTAATAAACGCATGAACTGCATAATTATAGTTTTCTCCACAAATAATGTGTTCTACTAACCATCCAACAACTATAGATACTCCTATGCTTCCACATTCTATTATGATTATTTTTTTATTATCTATTATCTTTTTATAAAAACAAAGCAGATAATTTGTTTTATAATCTACAAATA
>ERZ1026876.824-NODE-824-length-17393-cov-30.799054_pt1 | contig 17393 bp, 15 predicted proteins | sample MGYA00380168_ERZ1026876 | MGnify/ENA primary metagenome ERZ1026876 (study PRJEB33269, sample SAMEA4719804) | human gut metagenome | biome: human-associated habitat; feature: organic feature; material: feces | place: Cameroon | collected 2013-10 ... | reverse complement strand
AGATGTGTATAAGAGACAGTTATTATTCCTTTCTTTGGATGTCCTTAATTTTTTTGGGGACGGTCCTTGCTTTTTTATAGACAAATTTCAAAGTATTATATTTATCTAAAATATTAGAAACTAAATTGAAATTTACTTTTAAAAGTATTTTTTTTATTTCAATTTTATTTGTCTATTTTGCTTTTTAAATTATACCATACATATATTCTTTTTCAAGTTATTTTGTTACTTCTGAATAGAAATTATGTATATTTTTCAAAGTCTTGTACAAAATATTTGTATGAACGGAGGTGTTTTATATGTCTAAAAAGAAGAAAGATAATAAGAATGGTAATAAAAATTCTGGAAAAAATACTGAAGAATAAATTTGAAATAAAAGTCAATTAGAAGCGGATATTCTAATTGACTTTTATTTCATTTTAATAGTATATAAAAACTTTACATAAATTTGACATTTGTGCTAATATTTGTTATAATAGCTTTATGACTGTGCGTCTTGCACATGAAACGCTTGAAAAAGCGGACGTATTTCTACTGCATAATATAATTACTGCAGTATACAAAATTGCATAGGAGGTTTTTATGCAATTTACAGTGACATTAGAACTTAACGATCAGGAACTCAAGGCACTTTCCAAGGGAAATTTTGAAGGAATTCGCAAAGAATTTTTCCAGAATGCTGACTTTTGCAATTTTGTTATTAACACTTATGGGATCAATAATGAATTTCTTGATTTGGCATTGGCTCAGCATAAGATTTCTACTTTTAGCTTTGGAAAAATCTTTGAAAAGTTCAATTTGCTGGACTACCCGCTCAAATTGTCAGAACCCGAGTTCAAACAGTGTTTGCTCCACTGGAGTTTGCATGATGAGTATAAAACCATTGCAAAAAAGTACTGGCAAGATTACTTTGAGACTATACTGCATTTCTTGGGAACATCTAAGGCAATTTTCACCGCAAAGAATTCGAATATTTCTGGTGATTGCTTTAAGAACTATGAAGTGACAAAGCCCAATATTTTCTATTTTCTGGCCAACTTTAAGAGATTGGTTTGCAATAATGATATTGTGGCTCTCCAGGAATTCATGTATTCTTCTGATCTAAAGGATTATTGGAATGACGACGGATTTATTATATCTGTATGCAAATTACTGGAGCCGATTTCAAATGAAATAACGATTCTGCCGATTTCAGCCGAGCATGTTTCTGCACTGCTTGAGTATGCCAAAAAGGATGATTCCAATTTTATTTGGGCTTTAAGCTTATACAAGACCATAACGGTTAACAATAAGTGCTTTATCCCGGATAACATACTTGAAGTGGTCGCATATCACCCTATAAACTTGGATGAATGCACATCGGCGTACAAATCTGGTTGCTATCATATTGGCGAAATGCTCGATTTGTATGATATCACATCGTGGAATACATTTGAAAAAGCCTTGCTCGATAAACATCCGGACACTTTTAGCGAACTGCAGAACCGAGTTCTGCATGATGTTCATGAAAATCCTGAAGACTGGTTCTTTACCCAGTTTTTCTTCAGAGGATCTATTCATGACAAAGTATCGAAGTTTCTTGAACAGAAAAGAGGTGTATTTTAATTCCAGAGTAGCAAATTCAAAGTGCTTTTCCATTGACAATATGGTGAACTACTTTGTTTGTTAATATGATTACCGTCAGCCAGAAAGCAGTCGCTTCGAAGAAGCAACTGCTTTTTCTGTATCAAAAAAATTCTCGAGTAATATCGAGAATTTTTATTTTATTTAATATATGGTTTTAAGAATTTTCCAGTATATGATTCCTCCACTTGCACGATTTTTTCTGGTGTTCCGGTAGCAACTACTGTTCCTCCCGCTTCTCCACCTTCTGGTCCTAAATCTATTATGTAGTCACTTGTTTTTATTAAGTCCAAATTATGTTCTATTACCACTATACTATTTCCTGTATCTACTAATCTTTGCAATATATCTACTAATTTATGAACATCTGCTATATGTAATCCAGTTGTTGGTTCATCTAATATATATAATGTTTTTCCTGTAGCTTTTTTAGATAGCTCTGTAGCTAATTTAACACGTTGAGCTTCTCCTCCTGATAATGTAGTAGATGGTTGTCCTAGTTTTATATATCCTAATCCTACATCATATAATGTTTGAATTTTGTTTTTTATTTTAGGAATGTTTTCGAAGAATTTTAACGCATCTTCTACTGTCATCTCTAATACATCTGATATTGTTTTTCCTTTATATTTAACTTGTAATGTTTCGTGATTATATCTTTTTCCTTTACAAACTTCGCAAGGAACATATATATCTGGTAAAAAGTGCATTTCAATTTTTATTAATCCATCTCCATTACAATTTTCACATCTACCACCTGTTACATTAAAGCTAAATCTTCCTTTGTCAAATCCACGTAATTTTGCATCATTTGTACTTGCAAATATGTCTCTTATACTATCAAATACACCTGTATATGTCGCTGGATTAGATCTTGGCGTTCTTCCTATTGGTGATTGGTCTATATTTATTATTTTATCTATGTTTTCTAATCCTTTAATTTCTTTACATTTACCAGGCTTTTCATTAGCACCATTTAAATCTCTTGCAACTGTTTTATATAGTATTTCATTTATTAATGTACTTTTTCCTGATCCAGATACACCAGTTACACATACAAATTGTCCTAATGGAATTTTCACATTTATATTTTTTAAATTGTTTTCTGATGCTTTTACTATTTGAATACATTTCCCATTTGATTTTCTTCTTTTTTTAGGTACTTCTATTTTCTTTTTACCACTTAAATATTGTCCTGTAATAGATTCTGGTACCTTTTTTATTTCTTCTGCTGTACCTTGTGCTATTACATTTCCGCCGTGAACACCCGCTTCTGGTCCTATATCTATTATTTGGTCTGCTGCATACATTGTATCTTCATCATGCTCTACTACTATTACAGTATTACCTAAATCTCTTAATTTTTTTAGTGTTGCTATTAGTCTTTCATTATCTCTTTGATGTAGACCTATACTTGGTTCATCTAATATGTATAATACACCTGTTAGTCCAGATCCTATTTGTGTTGCTAAACGAATACGTTGAGCTTCTCCTCCTGATAGAGTTCCTGCTGATCTTGATAATGTTAAATATTCCAGTCCTACATCTATTAAAAATTGAAGTCTTTGGTCTATTTCTTTTAGTATTAGCTCTGATATCATAGCTTGTGTTTTATTTAGTTTTAAATTATTTAAATATTCTTTTATTTTATTTATAGGCATATCTGTTAATTGATTTATGTTTTTTGTACCTACTGTTACTGCTAAACTTTCTGGTTTTAATCTTGAACCATTACAAGCATCACAATGACTACTACTCATATACATTTCATAAAAGTCTCTCATACCCTGTGATTTTGTTTCTTGGTATCTTCTATTTAATGTAGGTATTACACCTTCAAATGGTGCTGTAAATTTTCGTGTTCCAGCTGATGATTTATATTTAAAATCTATTTCTTCATCACCTGTTCCATATAATATCTTTTCTAAGAACTTACGAGGAAGCTTTTTTATTGGTTGTTTAATATCGACGTCATATTTTTTAGCAATACTTTCAAAATACATTTTTGCCATGGTGTCGCCTCTTTTCATTGTGCTTGCACCAAAAGCTTTTACGCCATCATATAATGTTTTATTTTTATCTGGTATTATTAAATCTTCATCCATTTTCATTACATATCCTATACCAGAGCATTCAGGACACGCTCCAAATGGATTATTAAATGAAAACATACGTGGTGTTAGCTCTTCAAAGCTTATTCCACAATCTGGGCATGCATAATTTTGGCTAAATAAAAGTGGATCTCCTCCAACAACATCTACTCCTACCAAATTATTAGCATGTTTTAAAGCTGTTTCAACAGATTCAGTTAAACGACCTCGTATATCTTCTTTTATAACAAGTCTATCTACAATTAGCTCTATTGTGTGTTTTTTCTTTCTATCAATATCTATGTCATCAGATAATTCATATACTTCGCCATCAATTCTAGCTCTTACAAATCCTTCTTTTTGAAAGTCTTCTAGTAATTTTTTGTATTCACCTTTTCGACCTCTTATTACAGGAGCTAATATTTGTATTCTTGTTCCTTCTTTTAAGTTCATTATATTATCTATTATTTGATCTATTGATTGCTTTTCTATTTTTTTACCGCATTTGGGACAATGTGGTATACCAATTCTTGCATATAATAAACGAATATAATCATATATTTCAGTTACAGTTCCAACTGTAGATCTTGGATTTTTTGATGTTGTTTTTTGATCTATTGAAATAGCTGGTGATAATCCATCTATTGATTCTACATCAGGTTTTTCCATCAATCCTAAGAATTGTCTTGCATATGATGATAAGCTTTCTACATATCTTCGTTGACCTTCGGCATATAGTGTATCAAATGCTAGTGATGATTTTCCAGATCCAGAAAGTCCTGTTATTACAACTAATTTATCTCTTGGTATTTCTAGGCTTATATTCTTTAGATTATGTACTTTCGCACCTTTTATTACTATTTTGTCATTCATAGAATTGCCCCCTTATGAACTTTGTAGATATTTTTAATTATTTTTTCTACAAATACTTTATGTATTATACAATAGTTTTTTATATAAAACAATAGTTTGGATATGTTTATTTTTGATGATATTGTGCTGATTACGCAAATTTTAATTAATTGTATATGATTTACACTTAATTACTAATTTTATAATGTATTTCGTTTGAAATTTTAGGCACTTTTGTGAACATAATGAAAAAATAATCTTTGTGGCGTCAACTTATTATGTTTTTATATTGATACATTAATGTCTGTAAGAATGATATGTCTTAACATTACAAAAAATAAGCAGGTTATATAAACCTGCTTATTTTTTATCTTTCATTATCTTCAATATTCTCTTTAGTTACATCTTCTTTTGCTTCATCCTCTTTCTGTTTTTCTTCACTTACTTCTTGAGGAATATTACTTGCTAAGCTTTCTCTGTATTGCTCTTCTTTGCTTTTTTCTTCTAACATAGGTTGAGCAACATCTCCTATTTCAATTTGAGAATCTTCACCTATTATTTGAGCAACATTTTTATTTTTCTTAACCAATCTACGCAATCTAATTTTGTCGAACATTGATAGATTTTTATTTTTCTTAATGTTTTTCATATCATATACCATTGAATATGGTAATTTTTCTTTTCCTTTACCTTTAATTACACTTTCTATATATTGCTTAGCATAATTCATATCAAAATCACTTAATAATGCTATTAATTGAAGGTCACATTTTTTTAATGATTTTCTTAAATTTTTTCCAAAAACAAATTTTATTTCTTCTGGTGTGAAATTTTCTTTTATATAAGCTATTTTTTCTTTTTTTGATCTTAGTACTGTTCCCGGATATTCTTTTCCTGTATTATTTACTATATATCCACCTTTTTCAGCTGAATAAACAATATCTAATTTAGGCATACCATTTTTTTGCAATGCTTCATTCTCTTCAGAATTTTTCTGCTCTTCATTTTTTGCGCCATCTTCTTTATTAACTTTGATTTTTGTTCCATCCTGCAATTCTATATCGCTCTTTAAATATTCTTGTAAATGATTTAATTCATAATTTAATCTTTTTTCGCTAAAAGATGTTTCATTTTTCATTTTTAAATCTGTAGCATAATCCCTAAATGCAAAAACTAAATTTGAAACTGCTGCATCAACCCTTCTGATCTCCATCATTCTGTCCAAATTAGGAATTTGAACACCACCTTCTAATATTCTTATATCAGCCATTGCAGTTATTAACTTTTGATATTCTTCATTATTTTCTGAATTTCTAGTATAGTCTTTATTGACATAATCTTCAGTTATTTTTTTTAATAGTTTATTTAAATTATTCATAGCAATATCCATTAATTGTTGATTTTGAATTTCTTCTTCATCTTCTTTTTCTACTTCTTTATCTTTATCGTCCACCGAATTTGATACATCTTCACTTTCATTTATTTCCTCTCTAGTATCACTTTCTTGGCTATTTTTCTTTTCTTCTTCTTGTACCACTTCTTCATTTTCTTTTAATTTTTCACTATTAGCAGAAGACACTTCTTTTTGAGCATTTTCCATAAAATCTTTTATTGATGCATAAATATTATCTCTATTTACAGAATAGTGTTTAGGATCTCTTTCATTTAACTTATTATCGGTTACATGGCCCTTTTTTACTTGATCTGCAAAATATATATTTCCCATACCACCTAACATTTTATACAAATGTTCTAATCCATCAGGTCTCTTTTGAAATTGTTCAAAAACTTTATTTATAAAATCAGTATCTAATGAATCTTTACAAAAGTTTTCAATATCTTTTGTTCCATACATTGACTCTATAAATTTAGTTGCAAATGGTGTAAATACTTCATAATCAGCTAAATCTGAATAAAATCTATATGTTGGATTTGACAATTTTGATTCATATGCTTTTAGTGGATATATGCTTTTATCCTCGTATTTACTTTTAACCATTTTCTGAGCAATAGTTTGAGCAACAAATTCATCTAATAAAATCCAACCATATCCTGCTAAATGTAAATTATCATTATTTACATATTGATCAAATTTTTTCTTTTCATCTTCTGACATATAGTCTTTAATATAACTAAAATCATCAACATAATCTTCTTTTTCAGATTCTTTTAGAAAATTCTTTTTAAATTTGTATGCATCACCAGTTTCAATTGTGTTTTCATATAAACTACTTATAGCATGAGTAAATTCATGAAATAATACTTCATCCTCAAAATAATCTTTTCCATCATTTTTTGCTTGTTGTATATTATTTTCATTTATTTTAATATCAAGAATATTTTTATCTCTATCAGAGTCAATTCTTGCATCTCCAGACAGAGAATTATCAACAGAAATTCGTACTCTCTCCAATCTACTAACAACTCTTTCAATGTTTTTATCATTAAAAATTCCTATTTTTCTACCTTGATCTATATATTCTTGTATTTTCTTATCTAAATTAGCTATTCTTGCTTCAATATCCATAAAAAACCCCCATCATTTCTTCTTTATAAAATACATACTAATATTATATCTCTTCTACATATTTCTGTCAATCAATTTTATGTTAATTTTCAAAATGAGGATGGTCATTCCTAATTAAGCTCTTGAGTAAGAATTACATAAATATAATTGTCAAATTTATTTAACCATAATACTTATTTTACAGTCAAAAAATAAAAAACTGGCATAGTTATTGTCCTATGCCAGTTTCACCAGTTTTTAATGCATCCATTCAGAAATCTCATAATCTTCCAAGTCATATCTCCTAATGCAATTTTTGAGCATTTTTTTAAATATCGAGCCAGCTCTGATTACAATACATTTCTGTCCACAATTTCCAACTTTTGCAAAATTTGCCCGAAATATAAGAAAATCTTCGTAATCTTTATATCTCGTTTCTTTTTCATACATTTTAGATAACAACGGATCTTTATCAATAATGTGATGTGCATTAGTTGGATGTCCATCACCTGAATTTCGGTAAAAATGTCCTGTTCTCAGATCAATGAACCCTGATTGATAAAACACTTTTTTTCCCTCCTTTTGGATTTGATTTTTTGATTATAACATATAATATTTTATTGTCAATCTTTATTTACTATAATTACATAATTGAAAAATAATTCCTATGGTGTCAACTTTTTATGTCTTGTATTGTCATAAATAAAAATCTCAGATTAATTCTATCCAAGATTTTTTATACCTATATTCATCAATTGATTCTGTTCTATTTTAAATTTTCAACAGAAATTCAGGACCGTCCCCATTCAATTCTTACTCCTGAGCTTGATTTGGAAGGACCGTCCCCAAATTTTCTAGCTCTTTTATTCTGTCTCTTAATTCTGCTGCTTTTTCAAATTCCATTGCTGCTGCGTGTTTCAACATTTCATCTGTTAATTTGTTTATTACATCTTGTATGTTTGTGTCTTTATCTAGATTATATTGTGTTGATGCTTCTTCTACTATTTTTGCACTTATTGCATCTCTTACTGATTTTTTTATTGTTTGTGGTATTATTCCATGCTCTTCATTGTATTTCATTTGTATTTCACGTCTTCTGTTTGTTTCGTGTATTGCTTTTTCCATTGAATCAGTTAGTTCGTCTGCATACATTATTACATGACCTTCTGTGTTTCTGGCTGCACGACCTATTGTCTGTATTAATGATCTTTCTGAACGTAAGAAACCTTCTTTATCTGCGTCTAGTATTGCTACTAGTGATACTTCTGGTATGTCTAGCCCTTCCCTTAATAAGTTAATTCCTACTAGTACATCAAAAACTCCTAAACGCAAATCTCTTATTATTTCCATTCTTTCAAGAGCTTTTATGTCTGAATGCATGTATTTTACTTTTATATCAAGACTGGCTAAATATGCTGTTAAATCTTCTGCCATCTTTTTAGTAAGAGTTGTTACTAGTACTCTTTCTTGTTTATCTACTGTTTTGTGTATTTGCTCTATTAAATCATCTATTTGATTTGTTACTGGTTTTACTTCTATTTTTGGATCTAATAAACCAGTTGGTCTTATTATTTGCTCTACAACATTATCTTTACTATGTTCCTTTTCATAATCAGCTGGCGTTGCACTTACAAATACTACTTGATTAATTCTTTGCTCAAATTCTTGAAATGTTAGTGGTCTATTGTCAAATGCTGATGGAAGTCTAAAACCATAATTTACCAATGACTCTTTTCTTGCCCTATCCCCATTATACATCGCTCTTACTTGAGGAATTGTTGCATGAGATTCATCTATTAATAGTAAAAAGTCTTTCGGAAAATAATCAAATAATGTGTATGGCGGACTTCCTGCAGGTCTTCCACTTATGTGTCTTGAATAATTCTCTATTCCTTGGCAAAATCCAGTTTCTTTCATCATTTCTATATCAAAATTTGTACGCTCCTCTATTCTTTGTGCTTCTATCAATTTGTTTTGAGATTTGAAATATGCTACTCTTTCTTTAAGCTCTTCTTCTATTGTAACAATAGCTTTTTCAAGCTTTTCTTTGCTTGTTACATATTGTGATGCTGGTGGTATTAGCACATGAGAGCGAAGCCCTATGCTCTTCCCTGTTAGTGGATTTATTTCATGTATTTTTTCAATCTCATCTCCCCAAAATTCAACTCTTATTGCTGATTCACTTTGTGATGATGGATATATTTCTAGTACATCCCCCTTTGCTCTGAATGTTCCTCTTTTGAAATCTAGTTCATTTCTTGAATATTGCATTGTTACTAGTTTTTTCATTACATCATTTCTTGCCTTTTCCATTCCTGGACGTAATGATAACATCATTCCTTGGTAATCTATTGGGTCTCCTAAACCATATATACATGACACAGATGCTACTATTATTACATCTTTTCGTTCAAATAGTGATAATGTTGCTGAATGTCTTAATTTATCTATTTCATCATTTATGGATGCATCCTTTTCTATGTATGTATCTGATGATGGAATATAGCTTTCTGGTTGGTAGTAGTCATAATAACTTACAAAGTATTCAACTGAGTTCTCTGGGAAGAACTCTTTGAATTCGCTATATAATTGTCCTGCTAGTGTTTTATTATGAGCTAATATTAGTGTTGGCTTTTGAACTTTTTGTATTATATTGGCCATTGTGAATGTTTTTCCAGAGCCTGTAACTCCTAGAAGCGTTTGAAATTTCTTACCTTCTTTAATTCCGTTCGATAAGTATTCAATTGCCTGTGGTTGATCACCAGTTGGCTTAAATTCTGAGTGTAATTTGAACATTTTTGCCCTCCAATCTATTTTTATTATGATTAATTTCTTTTTTTCTTATTTTCTGCATTATATCAGATTTTCCTTCTATTTCAAATATTTTCCATGAATTATTTGCATAATTATACCCAAAAAACAAATTACTGTTGCTAGTGAATTTCCTTAGGATGTCAACAGCTAAAATAATGTCTACTTCCATTATGAACTTTCATCAATTATCTAAAAGAAATGTCTATTGTGCGGAAAAAAGAAGTTCTTGGTATACCAAGAACTTCTTGAAAGTCAAGTTTCATATACATATACAAACTCACTCTCTGTTTGGACTTTCCTAAATATTGCATCGGGATTGCATTTCAAGTCAGAAAAACATTTGAATTTCATCAATTCTTTTGCCTTGAAACTTCCCTTCTGAAGCACACGGTCATACATTTCCAAGAAAACGCTTTCTAAAATTTCCATGCGTGCTCCGTCATCGATACGAATCTCTGTAATGTTTCCACCCCAGTCTTCCTGCGTATCATATATAAAAGTAAGTCTCAAACCTTTTCACCTCTTTTCAAAAAGATTTATATAATTTTATCATATATTCAAGATGATTTCAATACTTACATTATATTATCTATATAAAGCACGAGTGAAAATCACTCGTGCTTCAAGCAAATCAAATTATTCTTCATTATTTCTTTCTTTAACCTCTCCAAACATTAAAAAAATGAAAATTTCAATAGCTATGACCAAGCATATTATACGATGTTCCATAATATCCACCATGAGAAATATAATATTCTGTTTGTTCATATGGTGTATCTGTATATTCCCATAAATTACCAGCCCAATCATAAATATTGTTTGATTTATTTTTTCTATTGTTCCTGTTGCATTAATAATATAAGAATGTGCAACTTTAAAGTGAACATTTTAAAATTCACTTCAACTTTGTACATTCTTATTTTTATAACTTTATTCTTTTATATTATTAAATTTCACATTAATGGTTCATAGATATATACCATTTTCCATTTACTTTATACACATATACTGTCATTTCCTCATCCTTATCTCCATTATCCTCTGTTGTAGCAATGACTTTTATTTTAACTTTATATCCATCTGTAACATATGTTTTATTTTCATCTGCCTTATCACCTAATAAACTTTTGTAGTCTTCTTCTTCTTCTTTTAGGTCTTCATTAGACATTTTTTCCTTTTCTATTTCTTCGTATGATATTTTTTGGATTTTTCCATATGAACTCTCTAATGAACTATATAGTCTGTCTAAAATCTGTGTTTTTAATAATGACTTATAATTACTATAATTTTCCTCCATTTTTTCTTGATATTCAGCTGGTATTGTCTTTAAATATTCATCAATGTCTTTATTTTGTAATGCTGTCATCATACTATTTATTGGGTCTAAATATGACTTATCTTCCTTTTCCTTTTTTTCTTTTCCACATCCAGAAAATACTACTAAACTTAATAATAAAATACTAATTATTGTAAGTATTTTCATTAATCCTTTGTTCTTTTTCATTTTTTATCCTCCTTGTTATTTTATTACATTATAACTATATACTAAATAAAATACAATTTCAATACTATTTGCATTTTTTTACATAACTCCTCAATAATCTTTTGTGTGTCAACTTATTATGTTTTTTAATTAATAATCATATACAAGAAAAAATCAGGTGCAAACATACACCTGATTTCGGATTTCTAAGACTTAAGAACATTTACTGTACTAATACGTAATATCCCTTTGTCTCAGTCAATGGCGCTTCCGGATCACGATTAAAGTCAGCCCAGCCGGTGACAAATGCTCCATTATTGTTTCTCCAGGTAACTCGCATTAAATTCTCGTATGCAATACCATCTGTTAAGAGAAAATCACCTTTTTGTGGATAAGCACTTTCTTTTCCATATGAATCGTATAAATTTACAGAATTTGTGCTAACCTTTAAAAGGTATTTTTCTTTTGTCTCTGACTGCTGATTTTTATATGCATCGTAGTCTTCGGCGCATCTGGTCTGTTTCGTTTCAGTCTCAGTTTTAACAGCTTCTGTTGAAACAATAATTGGGGCTGTTGTCTCATGGACTTCGTTTGTCTCGTTTGCGGTAACATAGTTGTTTGGGCTGTTGTCGGTATTTCTTTTTAAGGAAATAACACCTGTTGTTACGATTGCGATTGTAAGTGCTGCTGCAGTGATTACTCTGCCTTTTCTTATTCTACGTGCCATAATTTTTGACTCCTTTTTTTTTATTGCCATGAACTCATGACAACAATTTTAAATTGTTACTGATTAAATCAGCTTGTATATTATATTTTATCATATAACTCAATTTTTGTCAAATTATGTAAACAATAAAAATAAAATAAAAGAAAAGGAGGAACACTTTCGTGCCCCCTCCTTTTCTTTTTCAACCGTCTTCTCGATTTTAACCAATGCACTCATAGTAGCCAGCGGAAATTTCGTTCCAGGCCACATAGCCCTGAATAACTTCTCCCGAATCGGTCTGAAACCATACTTTTACCATGTTTCCATAAGTAATTTCCTTGTCTGTAACAAAGATATCACCCTGGGACAAATACGCGTCAACTTCTTCACTCGTGTTATAAACGCAAGTGCTTGTAGCATTGACTTTGTAAACATAGCCAAAATGATTTTCCTGTGCGATTTCGTTCTGAATTTCTGCGTACCAGAGACTGTCAGTTGATTCTTCGATTGCGGTTGTGATCGTGGTTGCGGTTGCAGTTGCTCCCATTTCAATTGACGTTTCTGTTGTTGCGGTCTCATTTGCTTCATTAGTCTTTTTGCATGCGCATAAAGAGATTGAAAACATTGTAGCCAAAGCCACACAACAGATTTTTTTTGCATCCACAAGTTTTAACATCAGTTTCTACCTCCTGTAAAATATTACAATTTTCCTCATGATGTATCGCGTGTTGATAGAGGTGTTTGATACATAACGATAATAATATTATATTCTGTTTATGTGTTTATGTCAAGTTATATTAGAAATTTATTACATTTTTTCTGTATTATTTGGTATTGCTACTAAAAATTCATTGTCTTCTACTTTTCTTTGCTCTCCTTCAAAATTATATTTTTCCCCCAATTGATAAACCTGATAACCTTGATCTTCCAATATTATTTTACTACATTTTAAAAATCTATCAATATCTACTTCATCCATATTCATTTTAATTTTTATTTCAAAATACGAAAATTTTACTATATCACTATTTTTAGCTATTTTTACATTTACAAAGTTTTCAACAAATTTAAATAAATCTTCACTTTTCATTTCTGTAATTTTTTGCATTTTAACCGTCCCTTATTTATATTTTTTCTAGTATTTAAATACTGGCACTATTTATTATATAACACATCTCAATTAGTTTCAAGTTTTTAATTTTTAGATAATATTTTGCTCTATTTTACTATTTTTACAATTCACATCCTATCTTTTTATTCAATTTTTTCAGGACCGTCCCCTAATTTTTTCTTACTCCTAGGCTGGATTTGGCAGGACCGTCCCCGTTTTGAAAAGACCAGGACCGTCCCTCTTTTGGGTTCTTTTTTCTATTTAGGATTATCTCTAAAAACGTAAAAAAGATTCCTGGCTGGGGAATCTTTTTTTAATATCCGCTGTGGAAGTGATCTTTGGCCATTTGTATGAATAGCCATACTGTGAATATTGTTCCTAATATTATATAGATTGCTCTTAATATTTCGTTGTCTACCATACATGCTCCTAGTAGTACTGCTGCATCTAGTAGTCCTATTACTAGCTGATGTAGCATTTTTTCTAATTTGTCTACTTGTTTGTCTGAATTTGCCATTTCTATATCTATTTTTGTTTCGCCTCTGTTTATGTCTTTTACAAAACTTAATAGCTCTGTTGGTAGTTCGCTTAAACTATTTACACCTGATATTATATTTCGTGATGTATTCATTAATGAACCTTTTGAAAATATATCATTAAAAGTATTTTCTTTTATTTTATTTTCAAATACCATTATTAGGTTAATGTTTGGACTTATGAGCTCTAGTGTGCCTTCTATTACACATATTCCACGCATTAATAGTGTGATATTTTTATCTAGTTTTATATTATGATCTCTTAATATTTTGCTTACACTACTCATAAACTCAATTATATTTATATTTTCTATATCTTCAGTTACATTTTTATCTAAGACTTTTTGAATTTCATTTCTTAGTTTTGTATGATTTATTGATCCTGTAGTTGTAGATATACTAATAAGTACATGCTCTAGCTCTGTTATATCATTTTTTACAATTGCATTCATTGCATTTTTTAATAATTGTTTATGTCTAGAATTTAATCTTCCCATCATACCTAAGTCAAGAAACATTATTTTACCATCACGTATACACATATTGTCTGGATGAGGATCTGCATGAAAGAAACCATCATCTAGTGCTTGTTTTATATAATTATTTGAAAGTTTTAGTCCTATTTCTTCTAAATCGTATCCACTATTTAATAATGTTTGTTTATCTGTTACATTAATTCCATTTACATATTCCATAACCAAAACCTTTTTAGTTACTAAATTTTTATATACTTTTGGAACATCTATATATACAATATCATAATTATTTTGTCTAAACTCTTCCAAATTTTGAGCTTCTATTTCGAAGTCCATTTCTTCTTTTGCTACATTGTATATTTCATCTAAAACACTATTTAAATCAACTATTTTTATTAATAAATTTAAGTGTAATAGTCGTATTGCTCTTTTAAATAATTTTATATCTGTAGACATTATTTCATAGATATTTTTTCTTTGAACTTTTATAACTACTTCTTCACCAGATTTTAGTGTAGCTCTGTGTACCTGTGCTATTGATGCTGAACCAATACATGTTTGAGATATATTTTGAAATATTTCATTTATATTTCCCAATTCATCTTTTAAAATTTGATTTACCTCTTTAAAATCCATTGGTGTAACATTTGCTCTTAAATTTGCTAATGCATCACAATATTCTTTTGGCAGTAAGTCATATCTATTAGACATAATTTGTCCTATTTTTATGAATGTAGGTCCTAATTTTATTATGGTTTCACATAGTTTTTGTGGTGTAAAATCTCTTATTAAAGCACTATTTTTTAATATAGAAATAATCTCTATAAACCTTGTCTTTTCGTTCATATTATCTACCTTTTTCTAATATTTTTTCTTATGATTAATCTTTATTTTCACTTTCATTATTATCACTATTTTCATTATTTGCTTCATCTGAAGAATCACAATTACATTCTTTATCATTACATTCTGAAGTGTTTTCTTTTTTAGATTTTAATAATTCAGAAAGCTCTTCTTTTTCTTCATCTGACATAGTACTAATTATATCTACAAGATCTTCCTTAGTTACACTTGTATATTGAATGTTTGTGTTATCTTTTATTTTTTCTTTAATATCTCTTTTTAGCTCTTCATTTTTTATAGAGCCTTCTTTATATAATGCTTCACCTTTTTCTAATAGCTCTTTTTTAATTTCACTTGCTTTTTCTCCTGTTAGTGATATTGCTCCTAACCCCATTAATAATACATTTTTTATATCTTCTTTCATTTGTATCAACACCTTTCTTTTTTTACTGTTTTTATTATATATTTTTTTCTATACTTTTGTAAAGTATATTTTTATATTTTTCAACAGACTTATCTACATCGATTATATACTGCTGAACCAAACATTTTACATTTTCATCATAATATTCTTTTGTTAGCTTTCCACCTAATGCTTGCATTGTTTTTGCAGAGCCTAAGTTATCTTTGTCACAATCTAACATTACTTCTTTTATTTTGTGTTTTTGACATATTTGTAATGCTAAATATAGATTTATTTTGTTATACCCTTTTCGTCTTTCTGTTGGTCTTATGCTGTATCCTATATTGCCTCCAAATGCTTTTAGTTTTTCATTTAATTGTAATCTTATGTTTATCATTCCTACTATTTTATTATCGCTTTTGCGAACTAAAAAATATGTTTCTGCTGGTACTTTTTCTTCTGTCATTTTTCTTGTTCTATCTTTTTCCAACTTTTCAAGCCAAGCGTCGTAATTGTCTAGATATCTATAAAGTCCTCCTACTCCATTTATATTTGAATTATATTTGTAAAATTCTTTGATGTACTCTATGGCTTGTTTTTCATATGATTTGTTTGGTTGTATTAGCTCTAACTTTTCCATATTTTTTCACCTTTCTTTTGTATTATGTGCTAAAAAGCCTTACAGATTTGCCCTTTAGTTTATCATAATACTTTTAATAAACTTACTAAGACTCCTCTGTAAGGCTTTCCTTACTTCTGTGTAGAAACTTTTCCGCTTCCTGTACCGCTCAACTTCATATTTTAGGTACACTCTTAATATTTTTTATTTTAACATATAGATTTGCTGTCTGTCAAATAATAGAATACTATAAAAAAACAAAATGAAAAGGGCTTTTGAATTACTCCTTTTCATTTTGTTGCTCAGATTATTTATACTTGATATTTTTATCTTTACGACTACCAATTGGATTTCTGCTTTTTACAATAAAGTCATCACAACTGTTACCTGTAATTGCTGGTAATCTTTTTTCGTGTAGAACCATCCTTCTTATTTCTTCAGCAGTGTAAAATTTTGGCTTTTTTTTCATAATTGAAATCAACTCCCAATTTTTAATTATAATTTTTTGGTATTTCACTACCTGAGCTATAGTGAATTTATAATACTGGTTAAACCTTGAAAACATTATATAATTAATTCATCTAATATGCAAATAATTTATTTTAAAATTCATCAATTTCAATTATATTTCCGTCAATATCAATTCCTGCAGAGCAAACTCCATCTGGATAAGACTTGCTTATGATTTGTGTTATATTTTTTAATTTTGGTAATGATTTTAAATTTAAATTAACTGTATATGAACTTTCATCCTCACTTATATTTCCCATATCATAATAGAATACATTTCCATTTTCATCTATAAACCAAAATATCTTTGCTCCATCTTGTCCATATTCTGAAACTCCTGCATTTATAATGTTAGACTTTACCTTATATTTTGTTCCATATTTTTTTGCCATTGCACTATTTGAAGAGAAACATAAGTACGCATCACCAGTTGGTGTAATATTTATTGCAATATTATTAAAATTATACATTATTAAGTCTACATCTACAGTATTACCATCAGGATCTTGTGTTGACTTTTGTAGTTTCTTCAAGTTTGATTTTAGTCCATTTGCAAATATTTTGTATCTTTCATTTGATGACATTGTGGTATCATTTGTTGTATTTAAATCTTCTTTTTCTGTATTTGTTGTATTATTTTCTTGTTTATTTTGATTTAAAATTGTTTCATTATCTTTGCCATATTGTTTCGTATCTTTATCTTTCTTTCCGCAAGCTGTCATTGTAACAACCATTCCTAATATTAAACTTATTGCTAAAACATATTTTATTATTTTTTTCATATTAATCATCCTCCTCTTTTGTATATTATAAATTCAAAT
>ERZ1026876.818-NODE-818-length-17444-cov-9.153890_pt1 | contig 17444 bp, 10 predicted proteins | sample MGYA00380168_ERZ1026876 | MGnify/ENA primary metagenome ERZ1026876 (study PRJEB33269, sample SAMEA4719804) | human gut metagenome | biome: human-associated habitat; feature: organic feature; material: feces | place: Cameroon | collected 2013-10 ... | reverse complement strand
CATAGATTTTACTAAAGGGCTATTTATCAAGCATAAAGATGACTGAGTAGTTACTAAAAAGCTACTTTTTTCTTAAAATATGTAAATCTATTTGGCAGTTTCAGGAAATAATACTACCTTTGCACTCGCAATTCGATAACGCGGAAATAGCTCAGTTGGTAGAGCACAACCTTGCCAAGGTTGGGGTCGCGGGTCCGAGTCCCGTTTTCCGCTCAACTCAAACGTTTACCATGCCGCAATGGTGGAATTGGTAGACACGAGGGACTTAAAATCCCTTGGCCAGTAATGGCTGTGCGGGTTCGAGTCCCGCTCGCGGCACTCTCCCCCTTTAAATTTTTCATCTATGAAAAAATTTGCTTACATCATATTTTTATTCGCTACGCTTTTTATCACCTCTTGCGGTGTAGGTAGTGGTCATTTTAGGTTTGAAGGCAAATTTTTAAATATGAATCAAGGCGAATTTTATGTTTACAGTCCGGATGGTGGTATCAATGGTCTTGATACAATCAGGGTTGTAGGTGGCCGATTCACCTATGAGTGCGACTGCAAGAACCCTTTCACGCTGATGGTCGTATTCCCTAACTTTTCCGAGCAGCCTATCTTCGCAGAGTCTGGCGCTTCTGTCGATATCAAGGCAGACGCATCCCATCTGAAAGAACTATCCGTAAAGGGCACCAAGGCAAATGAGCTGATGAACCAGTTCCGCGAGAACATCCTCAAGCTCTCTCCTCCTGAAGAAAAGACAAAGGCGGAACAGTTTATCAAAGACCATCCAGAGTCTATCGTCAGCACTTATCTCATCAGAAAGTATTTCGTCAACACCTCCCAGCCTGATTATGCCAAGGCCTATACATTGACGACAAAGGTGACAGAGGCACAGCCACAGAATGGTAGTTTACAGAAAATGCTGCAACAGTTGAAGCAGTTGAAGACAATAGATACTGGCAGCCGCCTGCCTCAGTTCACAGCATACGACATCCAGGGCAAAATGGTTTCCAGCACTACCCTCCTCAGCGCTCCAGTAGCAGTTATCAGCACCTGGGCATCCTACAATTACGATAGTCAGGACCTGCTCAGAGAATTGAAGAGGCGCATGCAGGCTTCCAAGGGTCGCCTGAAATTGATGAGTATCTGCATCGACCCATCAGCCACAGACTGCAAGCGAAATCTTACCAGAGACTCTATCTCCTGGCCAAACATCTGTACTGGCGATATGCTGGAGGACAAAACGCTGCAGAAGTTGGGCATGACCGCAGTTCCAGACGTCATCGTCTTGCAGAACGGCAAGATTGTAGCCCGGGGACTGAAGCGTGAAGAACTGAAACGAAAGTTAGACCAGCTGCTGAAATAATCAGCTGGCAGAATTTCTACATAAAGCAGATAACTGCAAGAAAACAAAATAATGGATTCAAATATATGTTAGTCAAAACTTATTGCGCCGCAGTCAATGGATTGGACGTGACTACGGTAACCGTGGAGGTCAGCCTCACACGAGGAGTCCAATATCATCTTACGGGACTTGGAGACGAGGCCGTAAGAGAGAGTAGAAGCCGCATATCAGCAGCCTTGCAGTATAGCGGTTTCAAGTTTCCTGTAGCCGACATCACCATCAATCTTGCTCCTGCCGATCTCAGAAAAGAAGGCAGCAGTTTCGACCTGCCCCTTGCTGTAGGCATCTTGGGGGCAAACGGCGATGTACCCGAAACGCATTTCAAGGAATTTATGTTTGTAGGCGAATTGAGCCTTGATGGATCTCTTCAGCCCATCAAGGGTGCGCTCCCTATAGCCATCAGAGCCAGAGCTGAACATTTCAAGGGATTGATTGTACCGAAACAGAATGCGAGGGAGGCGGCTGTGGTCAATAAGCTCGAAGTCTATGGCATGAGTACGCTGGCAGAAGTGGTCAGTTTTATCAGCGACAAGCAGAATTTCGCTCCTACCATCGTAGATACACGCAAAGAATTTTATGAAAACCAAGCCCATTGCGATCTCGACTATGCAGACGTTAGAGGACAGGAAAACGTGAAGCGTGCGCTGGAGATTGCAGCAGCAGGCGGACATAATCTCATCATGGTAGGTCCTCCGGGATCCGGAAAATCCATGATGGCCAAGCGTTTGCCATCTATCCTTCCACCCCTCACCCTATCTGAAAGTCTGGAGACCACTCAGATACATTCCATCGCAGGAAAATTAGGCAAGAACGTATCTCTTATCTCCCAACGTCCTTTCCGTGCTCCCCACCATACGATTTCACAGGTAGCACTGGTAGGAGGAGGAACCAATCCGCAACCAGGAGAAATCTCTCTGGCGCATAATGGTGTTCTTTTCTGTGACGAATTACCGGAATTTAACAAAACCACGCTGGAGGTACTCCGCCAACCATTAGAAGACCGACATATCACTATCAGCCGCTCCAAATATTCTACCGATTATCCTTGCTCATTCATGTTTATAGCAAGCATGAATCCGTGTCCGTGCGGTTATTACGGAGATCCCACCCATCATTGCGTCTGCACCCCCGGTCAGATCCAACGATACATGAACAAGATATCCGGTCCGCTTCTCGACCGCATCGACATCCAGTGTGAAATCACTCCCGTACCTTTCAAGGATATTTCAAAAGCAGCTCCGGGAGAGCCAAGTGCCAACATCCGGGAACGAGTCGTCAAGGCAAGGGAGATACAAGCAGCAAGATACAAGGACTACAAAGGTATCCACTGCAATGCCCAGATGACAGAAAGGATGATTCACCAGTTCGCAGAACCCGATGAAGCAGGCATAGATATGCTTCGCATGGCAATGGAGAAACTCTCTCTATCAGCAAGAGCCTACAGTCGCATTCTGAAAGTAGCCCGCACCATCGCCGACCTGGAAGGTTGCGAGCATGTGGAACTGCATCATCTGGCAGAAGCCATCGGCTATCGTGCACTCGACCGAGGCGACTGGGCAGAAAGAGGGCATATATAAGGACTATTTTTCACTTCTTTCGCATACAAACCTCTCTTCTTATTGTCTAAGATAGCCACCTGAAGAATTTTATAAATGAAAAGACTATATACTATCACTAATAATTTTCTTTACATTTCATTCTTTATCAAGAAGTGAGTCAAGGCGACGCATAACATTAGCCTTGACCCACTTTTATTTTTTCCTGCCCAGAGAAAAATTTTCCTCTGCCCAGCTAAGAATTTTTCCCTGCGCAGAGAGCAGATGCTCGCTGCGCAAGGATTATTTCAAAAGCTTTGAAATATAATTACAGTTCAAACCCGTTTGATAGTCCAATTGGCACTTCTCGTCCAAGAAAATCCGTATTATTTTCCGTAGTCACACCTTACTATATTAAGAAAAGCATCGAAAAACTTCCTTGTTTCCAACTATTTTTTGTAATTTTGCACCCAAAATAACAAAAAAATGTATATTAGCTAATATGGAACAGAAAAATTTCAAACGCACCACTGTGACGGCAGCTTTGCCATACGCCAATGGTGGTGTACATATCGGACACCTGGCAGGTGTATATGTGCCAGCCGATATCTACGTGCGCTATCTCCGACTCAAGAAGCAAGACGTTGTTTTCATCGGCGGTAGTGATGAGCACGGTGTGCCTGTAACCATCCGTGCCAAGAAAGAGGGCATCACCGTACAGGAGGTGGTGGACCGCTATCACAATCTGATTAAGAAAAGTTTTGAGGACTTCGGCATTTCCTTTGATGTCTATAGCCGTACGACCTCAAAAGTTCACAATAAGTTTGCTTCTGATTTCTTCCGCACTCTCTATGATAAGGGTGTGCTCGAAGAGAAGGTAGAGGAGCAGTTCTGCGATGAGGTAACAGGAGAATTCCTCACAGACCGCAACATCGTGGGTACTTGTCCTCGCTGTGGTGCTGAAGGCGCCTATGGTGACCAGTGCGAGAAATGTGGTGCTACACTTTCTCCTGAGGAGTTGATCAACCCAACCAACAAGAACAATCCTGGACACGGTCTCGTGAAGAAGCCTACCAAGAACTGGTATCTGCCATTAGGAAAATATCAGGACTGGCTGAAGCAATGGATTCTGGAAGGTCACAAGGAGTGGAGAACTAATGTTTATGGTCAGTGCAAAAGCTGGCTTGACATGGATTTGCAACCTCGTGCGATGACCCGCGACCTGGATTGGGGTATTCCTGTTCCTGTGGAGGGTGCTGAGGGCAAGGTGCTCTACGTATGGTTTGATGCACCTATCGGTTACATCTCAAATACCAAGGAACTCTGCGATGCACAGCCTGAGAAATGGGGCACATGGCAGAAATGGTGGCAGGATCCTGAGACTCGTCTCGTTCACTTCATCGGTAAGGACAACATCGTGTTCCACTGCATCATCTTCCCTACGATGCTGAAGGCACACGGCGACTATATCCTGCCTGACAACGTGCCTGCCAACGAGTTCCTGAATCTTGAGGATGATAAGATTTCTACCTCTCGTAACTGGGCAGTCTGGTTGCACGAGTATCTCGTAGATCTCCCTGGCAAGCAGGATGTTTTGCGCTATGTATTGACAGCCAATGCTCCTGAGACCAAGGACAACAACTTCACATGGAAGGATTTCCAGGAGCGCAATAACTCTGAATTGGTAGCAGTTTATGGTAACTTCGTAAACCGTGCTCTCCAACTCACTAAGAAATATTGGGGCGGTGTAGTTCCTGCTTGCGGCGAACTGCAGGAGGTAGATGAGAAGGCTATCGCTGAGTTCAAGGACGTGAAGGAGAAAGTGGAGCAATATCTCAACGTATTCAAGTTCCGTGAGGCTCAGAAAGAGGCTATGAACCTCGCCCGCATCGGTAATAAATACATCACAGAATGTGAGCCTTGGAAGGTTTGGAAGACCGATCCTAAGCGTGTGGAGACTATTCTGAACATCTCCCTCCAGTTGGTTGCCAACCTCGCCATCGCTTTCGAACCATTCTTGCCTTTCTCTTCTGAGAAACTGCGCAAGATGATCAACATGCCAACTTTCGAATGGACCCAGTTGGGCAGCACAGACTTGCTCAAGGCGGGTACTCAGCTCGGTGAGCCTGAGTTACTCTTCGAGAAGATTGAGGATGAGGTCATTGAGAAACAGTTGCAGAAACTCGCTGACACCAAGAAGGCTAACGAGGAGGCTGAATACAAGGCTGCACCTATCAAACCAGAGGTTAGCTTTGATGATTTCGAGAAGCTCGACATTCGCGTGGGCCATATTCTGAACTGCGAGAAGGTGAAGAAGTCTAAGAAGCTCCTGAAGTTCACCATCGATGATGGTACTGGTACTGAGCGTACTATCTGTTCAGGTATCGCTGCCTACTATGAGCCAGAGCAGTTGATCGGTAAGGATGTGCTCTTCGTAGCCAACTTTGCTCCTCGCAAGATGATGGGCATCGAGAGCCAGGGTATGATTCTGAGTGCTGTCAACTTCGACGGAAGCCTCAACGTTACCTCGCTCTTAGGCAAGGTAAAGCCAGGAAGCCAGGTAGGCTAAAAAGACAAGATCATCGAATAGGATAAAAATAAGATCATCGATAAGATCTAAGATCATCATAAAAGCCCTATACCGGGATATTACTGGTATAGGGCTTTTTTATTGTTCAGTCGGACCGGATATAAGACCGGTCATCAAAACTATGATTGCCAGCCAGCAGTCCCTTAGTGGCGAGGAAAGAGGAAATGTTTTGAGGATCGGCAGCGAGTTGAGCCTGCAGGGCAGCCTCGCTCTCGGCAAGAGTTGGTTTCAGGAACGGATATCCATCGCTTGCCAGAACGATTTCTCCTATGGCTGGGGAAATGACCTTTACACCCTCACGGTAGATAGGAAATCCATCAATTACTGCATAATGAGAGTTCTGTCCGTCGAGCATCGCTTGAATAAGCAGCGGTTCAATAGCCTTGCGTGCTTCTGCCGGAGGCATTCCCTGTCGAATGAGACTTGCACGTCTGGCAGCAATCTCTTCCTCGAAAGGCTTGTTGTTCTCATAAAGTTTGCCGCCGATGAGTGCCTGACAGTCGCCCACCATCCACACTTCTCTCCTGGCACAGGAATAGACGATGGCAGAAGCAGTGAGTCGCTCTTCAGGATGCAGTTTCATCCGCTCTTCCATGCCTAAAGTCTTATACACCTTATTATATATATAGGAAGAGACACCATGGCAGAAGTCATCAACTGAAGCCTCAGCCTTGAGACTTTCTCTGATAAATTCCGAGATGAGCACCATCGCATAGCGTCCGTTCTTCATGTCGGGCGAAAGATGCGTGGGAGTCTTGCTCGTACTTCCATCAATCACTGCGATGAAATCATCAGTCACGACGATACCATCCTCACAAGCCTCTTGGCTCTTCTTGCCTACTATATTTCTTTCTACTATTTTCATCTCTTTATGTTTTTACATGCAAAATTACAAAGAATTGCTTGAATAAGTCTAATAATTAGCAAGAAAAAGTATATAAAGCCCCATGAAAAAGTCAATAAATCCGCATGAAGTCTATGTTCACCGTCGTTGAACTTAAATTCAACGCTGCTGAACATAAGTTCAACGACGTTGAACATACATTCAGCGACGCCAAACTAAGCTTACATGCCCGAAGAAGATTTATAGACAATTTATTCTTCTGCTATCTTCCATTCACCTATGGTTCTTTTTTGGCTGTCATAGTTGATTCCTACTTTTACCATTCGTTTGCCGCCAGCTGAATAAGGAATAAGATAGCCTTTATCATCTATCTGTTGCAAAGCTTCCTCAGCCGTCTTATCAAACTTCAGTTCCATCACATAAATGGTATCCGGCATGTGAAGAACGGCATCTGCTCTGCCTATTGCACTATCCTCCTCCACCAAGATGTAAGCACCCATCAAATTAAAAATGAGATAAAAGACCGTTTGGAAGTCCTTCTCGTTCTTGTTGGCAAGTCGATTGGAGATACTGGCGAGATAAGCCTGCATTTTCTGTAAAGCACCATCCATATTATTGTTATATAGTTGCTCCAAAAAGTCGAAGATGAAACTATTATTGTTCAACGATATTGGAGAGAGATAGTTAGGAGCCAAGGAGCGAACCATCCCCACACGCACTTCCTTGTTTGGATAATCCAGCTGATAGCTCTGCAAAATAGGGTTATACTTCTTGATGGTAAGATACCCACTCTGATAAAGCAATGGTAAAGCTGAAGTCATCTGCTCAGGAGAGACATCGAAATCATCCACTCCTACGGATTTCTGTTCAATATCCATTACACCCACATGATGCTTCTTTAGGGTATTGATAAGATAGGTTGGAGTGCCTGAGCTAAACCAATAAGCCGCTATCTTTTTGTTTCTCAAAGCCTTTACCAAGCTAAAAGGATTAAAAATATCCTCAGAGTTCTCACTGAAATGGTAGCCATCATAATATGACTTCAATTCCGCAACAGTCTCCTCAAACGTCTTCCCCAATGCCTTGGCAAGCAATTCCACATCAGGTTTCATCGTTGTCAAGAGTTCTGTCTTGCTGATACCGCAGATAGCTGAATATTGGTCGAACATACTGATGTTGTCTAAGTTGTTTATCTCGCTAAAGATGCTCAACTGGGAGAATTTCGTGATACCCGTAATGAAAGTAAACTCCAACCAAGGGTCGAGATATTTCAATGGGCTATAAAACTTCCTCATGACCAAGCGCAATGGTTTCAAGCTCTCTTTTTCATGCACCACGTCCAACAGCGGTGCATCATATTCATCTATCAAAACGACTACCTTTTGTCCAGTCTGCTTATAGGCACGCTTCACCAAAGACTGCAGGCGTTGGCTAGGAGACTTTGCTAGTTCGTCACGCCCATAGACTTGTTCGTATTCTGCAAGCATATAGCCTAGTACATCCTCTAGTTCTTCTGGTGTTGGATTGTTCTTGGCTGTACTCATGTCAAAGTGAAAAACAGGATGTTTCACCCATTCTTTCTCATATTCGCCAAGTGCCAAACCATCAAACAGTTCCTTCCTGCCCTCATAATATGCCTGGAGTGTAGAGACAAAAAGCGACTTACCGAATCGTCTTGGACGACTCAGAAATACATATTTAGAACCATTACGCAAGAAATCGACAATATACCTTGTCTTATCTACGTACACATAATTACCCTCTCGTATATCAGAGAAAGTTTGCATTCCTACTGGGTATTTTCTTATCTCTTCCATAGCCATATTTCTTTAGACGGTGCGAAGTTACGAATAAAATATTAGATACGCAAATAAAAAGACAAAAAAGAGAGGCGAGCTTCACAGCCAGCATTCTTGTCCCTGTATTCGTCAAAAGTGTGATTTATCACAAAAAAATCGAATGATATTTGGTGATTACATATAATATTCCAAACTTTGCAATCGACAAGAGTTGTTTGACAAGCAAACGTATGCACATTGCAGAAATTAGAACCGTTGCTAAATCATTACCTCCATTGAGATGAAACACTCATAAATCGATCATTCTAAGCTATTCGGCAGATTTTAGCGTAATTTTCTTGAAAAATGCCAGATGCTATGTAGGGAATGCAACCCAGAAAGGGAAGTAACTAACGGTCTCTAATACAAACATCCTTCACCATAAGTCTTTGATATTTAGTGAAATCAAAGAAATGATGAAGGATATAAGTATTATAGATTGGTACTTCGTAGTTCCAACTACCATTTACCCGATGGTAGTCATAATCGCTTCTATAATTTGGCTCTTCTTCATACGCAATCGTTCTCTATTTCACTGCAAATTTTCTATTCTCCTTTTACGCTTTGTTGGTCAATGGTGCTGCCTGGGTATAGACTCTTGCGCCAAGCTCCTTGTCGAGCATGTAGAGACCATAGCCGTTGTCCTTGATCATGCGAAGGTTGTCGATGATGTTCTGGGCGTTCTCTTCTTCCTCTACCTGCTCATCAACAAACCACTTGAGCATACTCTGCGTGGCATAGTCATTCTCCTGGGTAGTGAGGGCGAAGAGGTTGTTGATGAGGGAAGTAACCTTCTGCTCGTGTGCCAAGGTTGACTCAAATACAGCCAATGGATTCTCCCATATGGTAGGAACGGCATCTATCGCCTTCAATTCCACGTGGCCACCACGCTGGATGATGTAATTGAACATAATTTTTGCATGGTCTTGCTCCTCCTGGAACTGAACCTGGAACCAGTTGCCCATACCTGGGTTACCGTTGGCATGGCAATATGCCGCCATAGACAAATATAGGTAAGCTGACCACATCTCTGCATTAATCTGGGCGTTGAGCGCCTCTTCTACTTTCTTATTTAGCATGATTTCTAAATTTAAAGGGTTGAACTTGTTGTTTGTGCATTTATAGAAAAAGGCAGTTTGGTGCCTTTTCATCCAAGCACATCGCAAAATTACGGTTTTTATTCGAAACAACCAAAATAATTAGGGAAATTTTCGCTCAAGCCATAGATTCCACCTTTGGATTGGGATGCACATTGTTTGGTAATCAATATAATGAGATTCTACGCTCTCTGATGTGTGTAAATCAATGGTATAAGCCCACTTAATTTCATCAAAGACACAAGCAAACAAGAAAAGGAGAAATTTATAGAAAAGCCACTCATGGCATTCTATATTGCGATAAAAAATAATCATTATACTTAATTGTAGGCACAAAAACACCGATCGAAATACCACAAAAACACCGATTGGAAATCAAACGTATAGTACAGGAAGACTATAAGACAGAGAAGCAAGTTCCACTTCGTGAGCCAGACTTACTTATTATCCTTACAGGTGGCAGTATGGCATACACTCGCCCTGATGGAGTCAAGATTATTCCATTGACTTGCTTAAAAGACTAATAGTGTTTACCTTTAACAATATATGAAAAAAGAGAGGCGAGCTTCACAGCCAGCATTCTTGTCCCTGTATTCGTCAAAAGCGTGATTTATCACAAAAAAATCGAATGATATTTGGTGATTACATATAATATTCCTAACTTTGCACTCGACAAAAGTGTGATAAATCACAAAAAAATCGAATAACATGGAGATAAAACGTAATATTCACTTAAACAGAATCATTGCCCGCAAGGGTAATGGCATGATAAAGGTAATAACAGGAATGCGCCGATGTGGCAAATCATACCTTCTCTTCACCTTATTTCATAACTATCTCTTAGAACAAGGAGTAGATGAACAGCATATTATCAAGGTTGATATGGAAGACCGCCGTAATGCCGCTCTAAGAAATCCTGATGCTTTGTTGAACTATATAGATTCAAGGATGACAGACTCTCAACAATATTACATCCTCCTTGATGAAGTACAGTTGGTGGCAGAGTTTGAGGATGTACTCAATAGCTATCTCAAAATCACAAATGCAGACGTTTATGTAACAGGTAGCAATGCAAAATTCCTTTCTAAAGATGTAATTACAGAGTTCAGAGGACGAGGCGACGAAATACGTATCACGCCTTTAAGCTTTCAAGAGTTTATGTCTGCAAAAGAAGGTAATCGTGAAGATTTATTGAATGAATATCTCACCTATGGTGGACTTCCACAAGTGGTCACAATGGATGAAATTGAGCGAAAAGTAGAGTACCTCAAGAACCTTTTTACTCATACCTATATCCGTGACATCAAGGAACGATATGAAATAAAGAAAGATGACGATTTGGAAGAGCTAATCAACTTGGTCGCCTCAAATATTGGCAGCCTAACCAATCCAACAAAGTTGGAAAATTGCTTCAAATCTGTCAAACAAAGCAGTCTTTCAAAAGATACCATCAAGAACTATCTAGACTTGATGCAAGATGCTTTTATCATCGAGAAATCCATCAGATTTGACATCAAAGGCAAGAAATACATTGACACACCATCAAAATATTACTTCACAGACTTAGGGTTACGTAACGCCAGACTGAATTTTCGCCAGACTGAATTTACACATCTCTTGGAAAACGCAATATACAATGAATTGCGTCTTAGAGGCTATTCTGTTGATGTGGGACAAATACCAATTTTTACGATTGGAGAGGATGGTAAGCGGCAACGCAGTACATTAGAAGTCGATTTCGTTTGCAATCTGGGCTATAAGAGATGCTACATACAGTCTGCCTATGCCTTGCCAACAGAAGAAAAAATGAAACAAGAGTTCAACTCTCTTTTGCGCATAAAAGACAGCTTCAAGAAAATCGTCATCGTAGGAACGCCCACTCCCACCTACCAGAACGAGGAAGGTATCCTTACCATGAACATTTATGATTTCTTGATGAATCCAGACAGTTTGAACATCTAAAATCGAAAAGGAGAGGCGAGCTTCACAGCCAGCCTCTCCAGAGAGATTTATAGAAAATGCCACTCATGGCATTCCTATATCGTTGATTAAAAATATTTGTCTAATCTCGTTATAACAGCATTAGAACTTGTATTAGAACCATGCTATTACTTTGTTTGATAATTACTCACCGTAACCCGTATTCTGCTTGATGTTAGGGTTTGCATTGATTTCTGCCTGAGGAATGGCTGCGATAGCCTTATAGAAATCACGATTGAAAGACTGAGCTTCCTTGCTTAAAGTCTTGTGCCAACCCTTATCAGCTTCACTTGTATAACGGGTGATAGTCTCGTTATTACGCAAAGCATCAAAGTAACGCTGTCCCTCACCAATCAACTCTTTACGGCGCTCAATCAAGATGCGGTCGAGAGTGATGTTATCAACAGTTGCCAAAGAAGCCTCTGTTGTGGTACGGTTCTTTACCAAATCATTCAGATACTCTACAGCCTTAGTCTTGTCATTATTTCGGAATGCACACTCAGCAGCTGTCAAGTAAACCTCAGAAAGACGGATAATAGGGATGATAGTAACATTACGATTATTACCACCTTGACCACGCAATTTGTTCAAATATACCTTGTTGGTACCATAAGTTGCCACCTCTTTGGCTGCAGTTGCAGGCAAGAACATATCGTTACGAATATCTCCTGGGTCTGAAGTAAGCATGTCAACAAACTTCTTAGTAGCAACCATTTCCTTGTAGCCATCACGCTGCTGAAGGTTACCAATACCATTTAAGTCATTGTTATCAGTAGAACCTGTTACATTGAGACGGAACAAGAACTCACTTTCATTAGGAGTCTCAGCAGACCAAGCCTTGAAATACTGGTCACGAGTCCACAAAGAAGCACCCGAGTTTTTGATAATATCCTCTGCTACAGACAAAGCATTAGCATAGTCACCCATATTCAAATAAACACGAGAAAGGATTGCCTTTGCTCCCCAAACGCTTACATAACCTGGTTCTGTCTCTGTAGCAAGAGCATTAGAGCTGATAGCCTCAGTCAAATCCTTCACTACTTGGGTGTAAACCTCAGCAACAGTGCTACGAGCAGGTTTTGCATTAGACTCCAGCACTCCTGTTACCAATGGTACACCAAGAGATGCACCCTGATCCTCAGTATATGGCTTACCATAGATACGAACAAGGTCAAAATGAGCAAGGGCACGGAGTACCTTTGCCTCTGCCGCATACTGGTCGATAGTAGCCTTAGCCTCTGCTGCATCGCTCAAAGCACCACCTTCTGCAGCAGCGATGATACGATTAGCACGGCCAATAACAATATATGGTGATTTCCAAGTTACGGTACTGGAAGAAGTACTTGATGTAAACTCAGATGCTGTCTGATAGTTCATGTCATAGTAGAAACTTGCACGGTTAGAACCACCAATGTTATTATACTGGTAATCATCACCCGCATGAACATCACCATAAACAAAGAACTGCATACCATAGTAATCTACCAAGCTGCTAGTTCCCTTCAAAGCCTTGTACATACCAGTTCTAGCTGCACCCAAGTCAGAGCTGCTAGTCAAGGCAGCACCTGCGTCAGCACCATCAGAAGGAGTTACATCCAACCAATCGTTAACGCAAGATGAAAGGCTGGCTGCCAAGATTGCGCAGCCCATTACCTTATATATTGATTTTAATACTTTCATTGTATTTTTTCCTTTTATAAATTAGAAACTAAGTTCGATACCGAATGTATAAGTTCTCAAGGCTGGCATCTCGAATGTGCACAAACCATCAACAGGAGTCTCTGGGTCTACATAGAGATCCTTTGACTTCCATGTCAGCAAGTTGTTGGCAGAGAAATATACACGAGCCTTGGTAATACCGAGATTACGAACCCACTCCTGTGGAGCAGAGAAACCTAAGGTAAGGTTCTTCAAGCGAAGATAATCGTTTGGCATCAACCAACGAGAAGACAAGACACGCTTGCCATATCCAGCCTGGAACTTAGGCAACTTTGCATTGTCACCTGGTTTCTGCCACATATCCTCCAACTTGTAGTAAGAAGGAATAGCACCATAGAGAGCGTAAGTACCACCATTATCGTGCAACCATGTAGCAAAGTCGTAAGAGTCGCCACCCAACTTATAAGTCAAAGTGAAGTTGAAATCGATGAACTTCCACTTGATAAAGTTAGACAAACCACCCTCCAGCTTAGGCTCATGATGGCTCACGATAGTCTTATTAGCCTCAGCAACGTTTGTTGTTGTCTTGCGAGCATTCTCTGTACCATCATTGATATAGTAGCTCTCCAAGCCTGTCTCAGGGTCAACGCCAGCATACTCATACATATAGTAAGAATAGTAAGGCTTACCTACCTGATGAATCATGGCACCGCTGATAATCTTGTCATCATCACCAGTCAATGATGTCACCTTGTTTGAGTTATGACCGAAGTTCAAAGATGTAGTCCAAGTGAAGTCTTTCTTCTGAATGTTGGTTGAAGAGATTGTTACCTCAACACCCTGGTTGCGCATAGAACCAACGTTCTGAGCCATGCTTGCAGCCAATGAAGAAGAATCATAATATCCTGGAACCATAGAGATTGGGCGGTTCATAATCAAGTTGCTTGTATTACGAACGTAGTAGTCCAATGTCACAGAAATACGGTTGAGGAATGTCAAGTCGAGACCGAAGTTCCAAGCCTTGTTCTGCTCCCACTTCAAGTCCTTATTGGCAACACCTACGATACCCATACCATTGTTTCCATTATAATACTCACCATACTTGTAGAGATTCATATAGCTATACAAGTCTGAAGGAAGAGTACCATTCACACCATAAGATACACGAAGTTTAGCATCACTCAACACGTTCTTGATAGGATCCATGAATTTCTCTGCACCAAAACGCCATGCACCAGATACAGACCAGAAAGAACCCCAACGGTTTTCACGAGCCATACGAGAGCTACCATCACGTCGATAGCTTACACCTGCATAATACATGTCATTATAGTTATAGTTTACACGACCCAAGAATGAAGTCATCTTAGAATCATACTTATAACTTTCCATAGATGTATCGCCGGAGTTAGAAAACTCATACAGATCTCCTGGGAAACTGGTACCAGAAGCATAAGAATTGTTATTATGCCATGCCTCAGTCTCGAAACCAAGCAAAGCGTCAACATTATGAGCACCAAAAGATTTGTTGTAAGTCAACTGTGTTTGGGTGTTCATAGTTGTCCACTCATTATAAGTACGCTGCATCACACCATTAGAGCCAGAACCATTACCACAGTACTTATCCCAAAGCACATCCTCTGTAGAGTTGATATAGTCGTAAGCTACCTTTTCACGAAGCTTCAAGGTATCCCAAATGTTCCATTCGAGAGCTAAGGTGCTGTAAGAACGAGTAGTGTTGGTTCTATCATACATGTGCTGATTCTCATAGATAGGGTTATAACCGTTGTTATAAGCACCATCTGTCCCTGTCAGCAAGTTGCCATTCTTATCATAGATGGCATTAGATGGACCAAGGAACCATACTGCACTTGAAATAGCACCAGCGAAAGAAGCACCACCATCCATGGCTGAGTTCTGATGCATAGATGAAATCATAGTGCTAGCATCCAACTTGAACTTACCAAAACGATGAGAAACATTTGCATTACCAGTCATACGCTCCAAACCAGAACGTTCTACTATACCTTTTTGATTTGCATATGACAAAGATGCATAGAACTTAGTCTTGTCATTACCGCCAGTTACACTTGCCTGATAGTTCTGGTTAGAACCATTTTTGAAGAGAGCATCACGCCAATTAGCCCAACCATTTTCAGGTTTTGCTGCGTAATCATCAATATTGGCATCAGCAAAAGCTGTTGCAGAGGCATCTGTTGTACCTTCAACATTGTCCCAAGCATAGTTCTTTAAACCCTGATAAATCAAGGCACGACGATCATCACCACTCAATGTTGGGCGATAGTTGATAGCCATATTAGAGAAACCCCAATCGCTACGGAAATCAACATGGGTCTTACCTGCACTACCACTCTTGGTTGTAATGACGAGCACACCATTGGCTGCACGTGAACCATACAAAGAAGCTGCTGCAGCATCCTTGATAACTGTGATAGACTCAATATCATTACTATTCAATGTAGAAAGAGCATTGGTACCGGAACCATTGTAACCATTTCCAGTACTTCCATCATTGAAACCACTCAAGTTACCCGAATTCATTGGAGTACCATCGATTACTATCAATGGATCGTTACCAGCATTGATAGAACCCATACCACGAATACGGATATAGTTCATTGCACCTGGCTGACCAGAGAAAGAAGAAATAGAAACTCCTGGGATATTACCAGAAAGCTTATCTTCAACAGAAAGTGAAGGGACATCACTCAACTTAGCTGTTGACATGGAAGCAGCAGCACCTGTAAATGAGGATTTCTTGAAGTTACCATAACCTGTAACAATCACCTCATCCAAGGATTTGTTGTCAGAAGTCAAAACAATCTTCATATTAGAACTTGCTTTGACAGTTTGTGGATTCATACCGATGTATGAAATTTCCAACTTAGCATCAGCAGGAACATTCAAAGAGAAGTTTCCATCGATGTCGGTTACTGTACCAGTCTTAGAACCTATTATCCTGACTGATGCGCCAACTACAGGCTCACCATCATCTGAAGAGGTAACTTTACCAGTAACGGAAGTTTGAGCAAAGGCTACTCCACAACTGAGAATTGCCCCCCCCATCAACATTGCGATTCTTTTCATCATAATCTCTCTCGTTTTGATAAAATTTATAAATTTACTATAATCGCCTGCAAAATTATAATTTATTTCGGATATTTGCAAATATTTTGTTATAAAAATGCAATTACTTGGCAAAAATATATGGTTTTAGTAAGGAATAGCACATTTCTGCTTACTATTTGTTACGATTTTCGCCTTATACACACCAAAGTTGTATAAGGCGAAAATGAATTTCATTCGAACAAATCATCCAGCAAAACTTCATCATTTACAATGCCTGAATGTTTGTTCTGCAATACTCCGTAGGTAGTAACCAGGGTGATGCGGGTGATGCATCTGGTCATGGTTTCTGCCTGGAAAATAGACATGCGCTCTCTCAACTTCTGCTCATAACCTTTATCAATAGCATACATGCCTGAAGAAAACTTCATCTCGCAAAGGTTGATATTATGGTCGGCACGCTCTATCACCAAGTCAATCTGCGTATTCTGTTCAGGTTGCCTGCTACGCCAAGCACTTGCATCATTAAGAATTCTATCTATCCCTAAAGCCTTCTTGATTTCATCCAAATGCAGTAGGCAGAGAAGTTCAAAACTGAAGCCTTGCCAACTTGACACCTGAGGCGTAGATGAGAGATGAGTCCAACGAAGACTGTCTTTGGTATCTATTCCATTCACATATTTATAATAAAATAAGGTATAAAAATCCTTGATGCGATAGATTGCATTGTTCTTGGCATTGCCGTAACGAGCATAAGAAAAGATGAAATCACACTGTTCCAAATCAGACAGAATCTTAGAAAGTGCAGCTCCACCCAATTTAGTTTTCTCGCTGATTTCCTTTCTGGTAAATCCCTCTTTCCGTTCGGTCAGCATCCTGATGACTGCAAGATAATTGTCTGGCCGTTTGAACAAGGTGGAATACAATTCATTATATTCGGTTCGCAGCATGGCATGAGCATCTGCAAAGAAAAGTTCGTCAATATTGCTCAATAGGGAGAGTTTGGGATTGAGCAATGTCAGATAAAAGGGAATACCGCCCAATATCATGTAGCATTGGGCTACCTGATAACGGTTCCATCCAAAATGCTTTTCATCCAGATATTGCTCCATCTCACTCAGTTTAAAAGGACGAAGATAAAGTTTTTGGGTAATGCGGTTGAAAAGTCCACCCTGATTATGCAGGAGTTTGTCCACCATCCATGATGTGGCAGATCCACAAGCCACCAATACAATATCATCACGCATGTTGGCCCATCCATTCCAGAAGTTTTCCAATGCCGATACGAAATCTGATTTAGGTGTATCCATCCAAGGCATTTCATCAAAAAAAACAACTTTTTTGTCTGGAATGTCGTAAGTTTCCAATAATCTTTCCTCTATAAAACGAAAATGATTTCCCTCGCAAAGGTAACTAAAACAAGG
>ERZ1026876.817-NODE-817-length-17476-cov-4.015441_pt1 | contig 17476 bp, 20 predicted proteins | sample MGYA00380168_ERZ1026876 | MGnify/ENA primary metagenome ERZ1026876 (study PRJEB33269, sample SAMEA4719804) | human gut metagenome | biome: human-associated habitat; feature: organic feature; material: feces | place: Cameroon | collected 2013-10 ... | reverse complement strand
GCCGCCCGCGCAGCTCCCCGCAAAAGGGGCAGTTCAGGTACAGGCTCGACGGCAGACGGCGGCGGACGGTAAGCCCCAGCAGTTCTACTACATCGGCAATGCCAAACGGAAACGAATCGGAAGATGAGGTCATGCAAAACGGCCTCCTTCCCGGTTATCCCGCCTGCTTTTCCTGCAAGCTGTCCCATATAATGGCGGCCGCCGCGCGGAGAATGTTGTTTTCTCCCTGATAGCCTTTCACATACCAGCGCAGGCTGGCGGCACGGCGGTCAGCCACTTGTGCCAGCGTCCAGCCCTTGCAGGTGCCGCAGTCCACAATGACGTTCTGCGCCTGCTCGTAAGTCATCTGGCGGCGAATCTCCTCCACCGGACTGCTTTGGGTGTACGCAGCGGCGGGCGGCTCCTGTTCCAGCACAATGACATTCTGCGGCGGTTCTGCCGGGGTCTGCGCGGGTTGCACGGATTCCAGCACAACCGTCTTGGGCTTTTCTACAACTTCTGCCGTGACCTGTTCGGAAACGGGCATATCGTCCGCCATGATGGCATCCAGCGGGTCAGACTTAACCGATTCCTGCGGGGTTTTCTTCACAGCTTCGGGTTGCTTTTGCACAGGCTTGGCAACTTCTGCTTTTGTCTGCACAGGTTTTGCAATCTCCACTTTTGCCCCCATCGGCACCTCGCTGCCGTACTCCTCCGATTCAACGCTCACATCGGCAAACTGAATGCCAAAGCCCGCATTGGAAAGCGCCGTGTCCAGCGCTTCCTCCTGCGCGGCCTCCACATACAGTCCACCGGGCGTTGCATCCAGTGTGCAGTTGGCAACGTAGCTGCTCAGCGGCTCGGCATCCTCACGGTCACGGTAAACCTTGGCTTCAAAAATGGCCATTTTCTCAGTGATGCGCAGGGCATTGAGCTTCAGCCGCCCCGTGGGGCAGGCCAGCCGGAACCACAGCTTTTTGTACCGCAGATCCAGACGCATCACGTCCTCCCCGGTCTTGCGGGAAATTGTACGGCGCAGGAATTTCAGCGGGTCAAAGCCGGGTACGTGGTTCAGTGCGGCTACAGCGGAGTTGGTTGTGTACAGCATAGGTTCTTGATTCCCTTTCATGGGTGATTTCTCCCTTCATTATTACATTCAGCCGGCCTGTTGCAGTTCCGGCAGTGCGTTTCGTTCGGTGTTGTAGGGCTTGCAGTACAGGCGGATGCGCTCCCCCAGCATGGTGTTGCGCTTGCTGATATCGGTGCGGTGAACCGCCATAAACAGAATCGGCTTATGTCCCACAAGGATGACCTTTTTCTTAGCGCGGGTCACGGCTGTATACAATAAATTACGATACAGCATGATTGTGTGTGCCTTGACGATGGGGATAATGATTATGTCTGCCTCACTCCCCATTGCTTTATGGATCGTAGTAGCGTAAGCAAGGTCAACGTGCGCCAGCTGTTCCGGCGTGTAGTTCATCTTGCGGTCGCCGCCAAAATCCATCTGCACGAGCCGTTCGCCTTTGCTGTTCGTGGTAATCCCGGTGATAAAGCCGAGGTCACCGTTGGACACTTTCTCGGTGTTCTTTGTCTGCATAACACGGTCATGGACGCGGAAGGTGCGGCTGCCAATCTTCACTTCTTCCTCGGCCGAACGGAACGGATTGACCCGTTCCCGAATGGCCCGGTTGAGCTGTTCGGACGCGGCCTCGCCTTTCTCGCGGAACGGCGAAAGGATCTGCACATTCTCGATGCCGCGCTCGGCAGCTTCTTTGCAGTAAATATCTTGGATGCGCCGCGCCGTTTCGATCTGCGTCGGGCTGGCCACAAACACAAAGTCATTGCCGTAGTACAGCTTGGTGCTGCCCTCGTTGATGAACTTCGCATTGTAGGCAATCAGGCCGTCCTTTGACTGACGGAAGATCCAATCCAGCACGGTAACAGGCACCATTCCGCTGTGAATCAGCTCGTAGAACACGTTACCGGCACCCACGCTGGGCAGCTGGTTCGGGTCGCCCACAAGAACAACCCGCGTGTGCTGACCGATGCGCTTGAAGAACTGCTGTGCCAGCCACATATCCACCATAGAAAACTCGTCCACGATGACAAGGTCTGCATCCACAAAGCGAACGCGCTCGCCGTCTCCGATTTCTTCACCGGTGCCGAGGCCCAGCGCACTGTGTAGTGTGCGGGCTTCGTCCACGCCGGTGCTCTCCGCCATGCGGCGGCTGGCACGGCCTGTGGGGGCCATGAGGGCGAACTTTCCTTTCGGGTGCAGGTTCTTGAACACCTCAATGATGGCCTTTAACACGGTGGTCTTGCCGGTACCGGGCGAGCCGGTGATAATCGTCAGCCCATGCTGAAATGCCGTGCGCACCGCCTGCTCCTGCTTTTGGGAAAGCGTGATACCCAGACTTTCGCGCACCGATTCCAGCGCAGATTCGATATTCTCAGCCACACTGATGTTGGCAAGCCGCTCGGCAATCATGCGGGCGGTGTCGTCCTCCTGCCCGAACACACGCGGGCTGTACAGGTACTGCTTGTAGGCGACCACTGCGCCGTGCAGAATCATCTGCTGCAAGGTTTCCTGTACTTCCTCGGTGCGGACGCGCTGTTCCGGGATGGGAATGGGCGCGTTGAGCAGCAGAAGTGTTTCCTTTACTAAATCTTCCGATGGCAGAAACAGATGCCCCGATTTACTGCGGGCATCCTCCAACGTGTACAGCACCGCGCCCTTGATGCGCTCGGCGCTGTGCAGGCGGTTATCCGTCTTACGGACGATGCCGTCCACACGCTTGAATCCGAAGCCGGAGATCTGGCACAGGTCATACGGGCATTTTTTGAGGATGTCCACACACGCCGGGCCGAAGTGCTGATAAATTTTCAGCGCCGTGGCGGGCGTGATTTTGAACAACCCCAAAAGGCTCATAAGGTTGCGCAGAACGCGGCTCTCGGCGTAGGATTCCTCAATGTCCTTGAGTTTTCCCTCGGTGATGCCGCGGATTTGCAGCAGCTTCTCCGGCTCGTTATCAAGGATATTCAAGGTATCGGGGCCGAACGTGGCGACAATGTCCTCTGCCGTCTTGGGGCCGATGCCTTTGATAAGCCCGGAGCCCAAGTAAGCCAACAGGCCGTCCGCTGTCTGCGGTACGATTTCCTGCCACTGCTCGACTTGCAGTTGGTAGCCGTACTTGTTCTCGACCCATTCGCCATCCAGTTCCAGCTCCACCGCTTTGGTGCGGGGCAGTTCATACCCCACCGCCGTGAAACGCAGCATACGGTCGCCGTAGTACCGGCCGCTGCAAGCCTGCGGCGGAATGCGCGGGTCACTGGTTTTGACAACAATAATGGAGAATTTGTTTGCTTCATTGTAAAAAATCGTGGATTCGTAGGTAACACGGCAGCCGGTAATGCTGCTGTGTTCCTGTTCACTGTCGTGCATAGGCACGCTCCCTTCTTTGTCAGGCGGCTTCATCCACCGCTTTTGCCTTGATGCTGAACCGCCGCGATTCCGATACCGTGACGTACTCGTCATAAATATCCGGGTACAGCAGTTTCAGCTTTTGGAGATTGTCTTTCGTGATGCCCGTCCGGCTGACGGGGTTGTAGCTGATTGTGTACTGTGTACCGCCGTACTCCCCTATTGCCATGCAGCTGCCATTGAGCTTGGCAACCATCTGACCTTTCAGCCGCTGCATTTCTGCGTCCAGCGTTTTGACCCGTGTTTCCATCTGCTGCTTTTGTTCCTGTAAGTTGAGATACCGCAGCAAGGTAGTGGACAGGTCGCTATCCAGCTGGATGGCAGGAATCGTCTTATCCGCAGCACCTAAGCGGCGGCGCAGACTTTCGAGGATCAGGCTGCCGTCTTCGGTGTAGGGCGGCGGGATGCGTGTCAGGATGTGGTCGTGCCAGAACTCGCGTTCCAGATAGATCATTTCCTGCTCGTATTCCCTGTCACGGTACAGGTGGCGGATGATAACTTCGTCCTCATTGTTGCCGTAGAGACAGCAATAGAAGATTTCGTCCATGTCCATAACGGCCATGTAGTGTCTCCCCTGTGTTTCATAGTAGACGGGAACACATTCCTCGTCGTCCTTCCACCAGTGCTCTCTTGCGTTGTAATTGGTCGTCTTGATTTCCAGAATCACGGTGCGCCCGTCCGGCAGACGGACGAAGTAGTCCACATCTGCCAGCATGAACGGGTACTGCGGGTGCTGGAACATCTTCTTGATTTGGAATACTTCCAGTCCGGTTTTCTTGGTGAATATCTGGGCGACCAACGGTTCCAGCAGATGCCCCATTTCCAGTGCCACCCAGTTGCCTGTATCATCGACAGCCGAAGCGATGTTCAGCTTGTCATCGTACAGATCGCGGGCGGTGCGGAACGGAGAAATGCCGAGGATTGCGGCGACATCGCTGCCGCCTATCCCCTGCCTGCGGTATGCTAGCCATTCCTGCTCGGTGAGATTTTCGGTGCTGACCAGCACCTTGGGTTCCTGCCGTATGTGGTCCGGCATCCTCAGCCCCTCCTCTCGCGCTGGCGATAAGGGCGTTTGGGGCGGGCGTGCACATGGTACAGCCGATACTGCAAATTGCGCGGGATGGGTCTTGCCTTGCGCGGGCGCGTGATGCGCCGTGCGATTGCCTTGGGTCTTGCCTGTTCGTTCATTTGGTGTTCCACCTTTCCTATATAGAATGTATTTTTCAAAGCCGGTTGGCCTTGAAACAAAATAAAAAAAGCGAGAATGACCGCAGGCAATGCCTGATGTTCACGGCAAACCGTGAGCCACGATCTTTCTCGCTATGGTTGGGTATTTTTACCCCGTATAAAAAGAAAAGAGCCGGCAGCGTCCGCCCGATATGGGCAGGATAAGGCTGCTGGCACGAATTACAAACTTAAACAACGTGTGCGCAAAGGCACAAAAATCATTTACAGGTGGAGTATAACATATTTATCATTTTCTGTCAATGGACTTCCATTAAGGTGAAAAAACGCCTAGAGTTTTATAATCGTGACAAAGGCCGGAAGGCCTTGAACCTGACCGAAAAGTACAAAAAAGAGTGCTGGCAACAAAGAAAAAGTAAGACCAGCGGAAAGAGAGAATGAAAATGCTGTATCAGGTTATTGGCGTTGGACGCAAAGAGGGCGAGTTTACCCCGCAGGATAAGCCGAACCAGAAAATTCACTATGACAACATCGTGTTCCACGTTGTCGGCCTGAAAAAGACCATCGGTGTGACCGGCCAGATCGCGGAGCAGTTGTCCATCAAGACCGTGGACGCTGGCGAGATCGTCGAGGCCGTCGGCGGTAAGATTGAACAGGCCGTTGGCCGTCAGTTCGATTTCGAGACCCGCTACGGAAACAAAATCCGCGCGTGGGAGCTTGTGAAGTGATGCTCCCCGCTCCACCAGAAAACGCCCAGCCGCCACCATGTGAGTAACTGCCGTGGGGCGGTGTTTGATATGCGTTTGCCTGTCCTGATGATTCCTCCAATTATCAAAAGGCCAGTAATCAAGGTAAGTGCATATCAAAGACCGCCCCACACGCAATGTCAGCCGCGCGGCTGACACTCCAAAGGCGCTACGTCCTTTGGAGTGTCAGTGTCAGTGCCAAGACACAAAACAAAAATGACAGTAAACAGGATGGTAAAGCTATGGGCGACACAAAAGCTCCACCACGCTTGCGCAGTCGGCAGTGTATGTTTGTACTGTACCCGGAAAGCCAGCAAGCGGCAATCGACTATTGCAAACAAAACCTGCCCTGCGCATGGGCGCTGCATGACAAAGACGTACACACGCAGGCCGCCTTTGACGCCTACTTGAAAAAGCACGACGGCACACTTCCCGATTGGATGCCGGGCGACCTCAAGAAACCGCACGTTCATTTCGTGTGTAGTTTCCCAAATGCCCGCTATTTTAGCGGCATTGCAAAGGAAATCGGCGTAGAGGTCAATGTTATCCGCAAGGTAAACAACTTATACAAGGCGTATGTCTATCTGTGGCATATGCTCGACCTCGACAAATACCAGTACAGCAAGGATATTGTCGGCACGCATGAATTTGAAGAACCCAGCGAACACGCGGGTATGTCCCAGATGGAAGACGACCAAGTTCAAATTCTGCTGGACATGCCGACGTTCGACACCTTCAACGAGTTGTGCCGCTGGGCGTATGAGCAAGGATGCTGGGCGACGTTCAAAAGCAACTACGCCATGTGGCGTGACCAGTTCTTAGAGCGGCAGCGCCTGCGGGAGTTGACGCAATCTGTGAATGAGCGGCTGGACTTACAAGCCCGCCTTGCGGCGCTTGGCTGCAGCCAGAAAGTAGCCGACACGGACGGCTTCGGTATTATGGCAGACAGCCTAAAGGGGGATTTTTGATGCGAGTTGTTGCAAAGGAAATTGTAGATTATGATGCACTGGCATCTGAAATCTGCAACATGGCGTCGCTTGGTGATATGGAATGTAGTTTGATGCTAATTTCTGCCAAAGCCGATATTGAACGCACATACGGCGGACAGTGTTCCAACTACTCCGTGTTGGTTTCCAGTTTTGAAGATGGCCCGCAAGGATATATGATTGTTCCGCATGACTACAAGTTGTAACGCTTACCCCCAAAAGCAAGCGATTACATAGAAATTTATGAGGAAAGGAGTTAGACAGTATGAATCCTACTATCGTTGCATTTGCAGCCGGTGCGGGTGAAACTGTCGCAAGTGGTATGACTGAAGCTCTGACTACCGGGGTTACCGATGCCGTGGGTCTGGTTTCCACCGCGTTCGACGCGATCACCAAGAACGGCGTCCTCGTCACTCTGCTGGGCGTTATGCTGCTGAAGGCCGGTCTGTCCGGTTTCCGCAGTCTGAAGAACTCCGTCAAGTGACATCGGCAGCCCAAAGGGGCGGGCGAAAACGCCCGCCCCTGTTTTTTGTTCATACACGAAAGAAGTTTGTATATGGATTCGATTATTTCTTTTTGGGAGTGGCTTTGTAACCATCCTGTTCTCATTGCACTTTTTGCCCCTGTGCTTTTGATAGACACGGCCTTTATTTTGATGTTCGAAAGAATGGACCGTGATTTTAGAAATTCTTGTAAACGAGAGGAAATGAAAGATGGAAAATAAAGAGTTTATCCACCAGTTGGAAGTGCTGGCGGTAGAGAAGCGCCCGACGTCCTGCCTCGGCTGTGGGATGGAACACGATTGTTCGATTCATGGGTGCGCGGTCATTAAACAAGCAATCAGCCTTTTGAAAGAGGAAAAGAGAACAAACGTTTGATTTCTTCCTTCCGCGGGCGGCTTAGCCCGCGCCCCGGTCGGCCAGACCGGGCAAGTCTGCGGGAGCAGATACGAAAAAAGCCGCCATCACTGGCGGCCATTGTCACGATAATCTTGTGATTCTTCGTTGTAATATTCGTTCCAATATCGGCGTATTCTCCAGCCTTTGAAAGCAATCCAGATATGATTGAATATCCATAGCAATATTAAAACTGTAAAAATGATGCTAAAAGCATTGTTGAACAGCATTGTTAAGATATTCATTTCATTCACCTCCAGTTTGATTATATCGTTACCACCTCAAAAATTCAAGAGGTTATTCTATGTTCAAAAAAATATTATGTTTCTTTTTAGCTGTAAGTCTCGCTGTCTGCCTCGTGTGTCTGACTGCATTTGCAGACGATGCTACATCCGAACATACCCATGTCTGGGTTGACCTTACCCCGGCATTAAAGATTGAGGGAAAAGTCCATGATTTGGAGTGCTCTGTTTCTGTTAAGCAATGTTCAATTTGTAAGTTCTACGACCACAAAATAAGCCTTGCTGGATATACTTACGACTATATAGCTGCTACAGCTTCGCCGGGTTTTGAGGGAATTCTTCAAAATCTGGCTATGAAACTTTACGCCTCTATTTTCGGTAATAATTCCGCCGCTACCAAAGCCCCCTCCGGCATTGGCCGCAAAGATTTACCCGGCTACGCGGACGATAATGGTACACCGAATTATAATTTAAATGGTGTTTTACAAGTTGTTGTAAATCCTATTGGTTTTCATTGGGATGTTTCGAGTTATAAGGGTGCAAAATTTGGTTCGTCTTTGCCTGTTTCCGTTGATTTTAGTGGTTCTCAAATGAGTTTGCCTTCTAATCCGAAATGGGCTTTATATGCAATTTATGAATTTGTTGCTCCTTGTGATGGCCTTTTTTATTTAGGTCGTGAAGGTAGCGGTCAAAAGGTATTTACTTCATCATTATTTTATAATAATCGTTGGTATACGCAGAATTATAATATTCCAAATTATAGTGGTTATGGATTATCTGTTTCTGCTTCTAAAGGACAAACGTTATATTATGTTTCTGGTGCGTTGCTTTGTTCTGTAGATGGGTATCAACAACGGGGTGCTATTAAAGCAGAAGCGTATCCTCTTGTCGTATTATGTGAACCTCTATCTTCACTTGCAAAGCAAACCTCTGTCACCATCAACAACAACACCTGGAATGGCAACATCTATGTAGATAATACGAACAACCTTACCTACATTTACCCCCAGTACACCACCATCAACGAAAACAACGAAACAGTAACTAACATCAGCACCAACCCTATCATCTATAACAACGAAACCAAACAATACTACACCTACGATTCCGTAACTAACAATTATTACTACATCACATACGAAACCACCCCGACGCCTACGCCGTCACCCGCTCCCGCCCCCACGTGGACACCGGGCGGCGGTGCAACTCGCGGCGGCGGTGTTGGTCGTCATCCGTCCGACGCTGACGCGGCAGACTGGACGCTTCACTATTACGTCCTGAACAATCGCCGCTATGATGCCTACTACGCTCTCAAAAAGACCGAGGTAGACACCGATACTAAATTGCCGTGGGTAGACAATAAAAAGTATATTTCCACCACACAGATACCCATAGCCAACGGACAGTATACCGTATCTGTGCCGGATGGTGTATACTGGCGCGTATGGTCGTGGGATGAAGCAAGCCAAACTCTAACAGGTGTGAATAGTTCCAACTGGCACAGCACTATAAACAACTTCCTGTTTAACGCAACAGGTGAGTACATTTTCGAGTTCTGCAAGGCAGACGGTAGCGACTTCGACACCGCCAAAGATGTAACCTTAAAACTGAAAAACGACAAAATCACCGATTACGAGGACGGCGGTACAATCGTGGAAGAACCTACACCCTCGCCCAGTCCTGAACCTACGGAAACACCCTCGCCCACAGAACCGCCCACGCCTACCGCAACACCTACCCCCGGTGGCGGTACAGTACCCACACCGGGCGGCGGCACAAGCGGCGGCAATTCCGGCAACGGTTCCAACATCAGCGGCGGCGACGATGAAGGTCTATTCGGCTGGCTGTGGGATTTGCTGAAAGACCTTGTAAAGGCAATCCTCAAAGCCATCTTCAAAGTGCTTTCGGGTATCCTCGGCTTCCTGATCTGGCTGGTGGAGCGCGTCGGTCTTCTGTTCCCGTTCCTGCCCGCTCCCGCTGTGGCCGCGCTGGGTGCCGGTGTCGTCCTTGTGTTCGTTATCAAAATTATCCGTTTCATACGGGGGTGAGGATTTGAAAAAGTTTTTTCTGGCGCTACTGCTTGCGGCGTCTGTTGCGTGTATGGCGGCATCGGTCGCTTTTGCCGACGATTCTGGTTTTACTGCTGGCGGCGGTTCTGCTAACCCCGGTTCGGGCGTAGGCCGCAACGATATAGCCACATCCGAAACCGCAAGCGGCATAGGCCGAGACGACGTCTTAGCGTTTGGCGGCGATATGAAAGACACCGTAGACAAATACAGCGGCGGTCTGTCGGACGGCATCGACTATGTAAAAGATATGTGGGACAAATGCTTTACCGGCATTGCCGACTATGCCGCATTCTTTGCCGAGGGTTACGCGGATGTATATTGGAATGACCCCGTGTTACTGCTCTATCTGGTTGTCCTCATCGTCGGCCTTGTCACTATCGGCGTTGTCCGCGCCCTTACCATGTGAGGTTTAACAATGGAAGATATAATTTTCGTACTCAGCAAAGCAAAGGAAGTATTTCAGCTTTCCATGAATATCGGCGGGTACACTTTCAGCTTCTACAACATTTTCTGGTATGGCATTATCGCCGGAACGTTCTTCTGGATTGTCTGCCACATCATTATAGGGTGATACCATGAACAACAAACTTCCGTATTTTCTCGTTGCCCTTTGCCTGTGTATGTTCTGCGCGTTTACGGCCTACGCAGACGACACCCCGCCCGCCGAGGACAGCACCCAGACCGCGGTCGAGGAAGAAACCCACGACGTCATACAGGTGCAGGGCGTGCAGACCTATGACCCGCAGTTATACGAAAAGCTCGACACCCTGCAAGAGTCCGTCAATGCTCTGGTGGACGTGCTGAAGCCCGACGAGGCGATCGAGGCCACCGAGCCAACGCCCGAACCCGACACGCAAGATTATACCGCCCAGCTTTCGACCATCTCCGGGCAGTTGGTAGATCTGCGGACAGCGGTAGAAATGGCAACACCCGAAACCGCCGAGCCGGGTATCTGGGATAAATCCTTTAACGACTACACCCCGCAAGAGGGCTACGCACTGCTGACCTTTGTTGTCGTGCTGGCCGCCTGTGTCATTGCAATATTTCGGAGGTACTAACCATGCAAACATATTTTGCTGACCTGCTTTCGTTCTTCGGCATTTCGGGCGCACCGCAGACGTTTGCCGAGCTTATCCCGTGGATGTTCGGCGTACTGGTCGCCATCGGTATCGTGCTGGCGTGTTTCCGTCTTGTTTCCGAGTGCATCAATGCGGGGCGGTGGTTTCGGTGATCTACATAGCTGTTGTGGTCGCCGCCCTGCTCCTGTGGTTGTTTCCCGCCCTGCGGTGTGCGCTTACCCATCCGTTCCACTGCATCTACTACGGCATAAAGGACGGCTATAAATATATCCGCTATAAAAAAGGCAACCTGCGCAAAACGGGCAACTTGGATATATTCTGCGGGTACTTCGGAAACGGTAAAACGCTTTCCCTCGTCAAGCAAGTTGTGTCCAGAGAGTACAAACGCTATGACGGTCTGCAAGTCTGGTGTACGCGGCGGGAAAAGTTTGTAACCCAGCGTATTCTGATTTTGTCCAACGTAGATTTGTGCGTACCCTATGAGCGTCTGACAGGCCTTGCGCAGGTCTGCGCCATCAGTAAGGCAAATGAGATTTACGACGACGAACACGACACGCTGACGATTACGATCGTCTGCATGGATGAATTGTCGGTGCAGATGAACAGCCGCTCGTTTAAAGATAATATCAATGCGTATTTCTTAAACACGCTCATGTGCTGCCGACATTACCATATCAGTTTTTACGGCTCTGCCCAGCGGTTTCAACACGTCGATAAAATGCTTCGTGATGTCACGATGAACGTCGTGCAATGCCGCAAAATCTGGCGGTTTCAGTTAAACTCGTACTATGACGGTTTCATGCTGGAGAATGCGCAGGACCCGAACTTAGTACGCCCCATCCGCCGAACGTGCTGGTTCGTGACAGATGCCGACTATAACGCCTATGATACATTACAGGTTGTGGACAACTTGAAAAAGTCGTTCGATGAACACGATATGCTGTCCGAAGCGGAGATTTTGGCAAATCAGGCCGCCCCTGCTCCGCTGGGTCTGGATGCCGTGACGCCCAGTAGAAAAGGACGGAAGATTCAGCGAGAAAAGACAAAGAGGTAATACCATGACCGCAAATTTAATGCTTGCTTATAGGATATTTCTGTTCGTGTTGGTTGCGGTGGCGTATGTGTACTGCATAACCAGACCGTAGGAAAGCGGCAAGCGCGCGGCAGGGGCGCGGGGCTTTGCCCCGCCCCGCGCGCGCTGGACGCGGAAAGGAAAAGAAAATGAAACAGGTTTGCAGAATGAATAAAACCGACACCCGCCCGTACTGTCTGCGCAAACTGTGTTCGTACCGTGTAGAGGGTGCGTGTATCGGCCCCGTTGTCGCCCAGCGCGATTATTATAGCCGTGCAAACTGCCCGGATGAACCATCTTCGGGCGGTCTGCCACTCTGCGGCCAGCACCCTGAGTGCGCCTATTGCCGCGAAAACTCCGCCCATATATAATTTTAGCCGTTGCTGTCCTTTGGGATAGCAGCGGCTTTTTGTTTGAGAGGTGCAGTATGTATACAGAACCACGCCCAAAGAGGCAACCATTGACGGAGAACGAACGTAATTTAATTGCTCATCTGCACAAGATGGGCTACAGTCAGACCGCCATAGCAAAAGAGGTCGGCGTCTGGCCGTCCACCATCTGCCGCGAACTGAAACGCGGAGAGGTTGAACAGCTGAACGGCGCAACATGGGAATACTACACGATTTACAGCCCCCAGAAAGCGCAAGCTCATGCCGACTACATGAAAGCATCCCACGGCCCCGATCTGAAGATTGCAAACCGGCGTGACTATCTCGCCGCGCTGGAAACGCATATGTTGAACGGCTCTAGCCCAGCGGATGCAATTCATCAAGTCGGGAATGATTTCGGTATTACCATAAGCAAAACCACCTGTTACAGGTACATAGAAATGAAGCTGTTCCAGACTCTGCGATTCAAGCACCTGCCGCAAGGTCACCCCAAGACCGGCAAGGGTAGCCAGTCGCACAGTAACGTGGCGAACCCCGGTCACAGGAGCATAGAGCGCCGCGCAACGGCAATCCAGCGCCGCGAAACAATCGGACACTGGGAAATAGACAGCGTGATCGGCAAGGCCGAGGGCCAGAGCGAAAGCCTGTTGGTAATCTCCGAGCGAAAGACAAGAGCCGAAATCATCTTGAAAGCCGAAAACAAGACCGCCGCCGAGACCGTGCGCCAACTCCGCCGCCTGCGCAGATACTTCGGGAGAGACTGGAAAACCATCTTCCAAACCCTCACGTCAGACAACGGCCCGGAGTTCTCCAACCAGACAAGCATAGACGCCCTAGGCGTCATGATGTTCTACTGCCACCCACAAAGCCCCCACGAGCGCGGCACAAACGAGGTCACAAACAAACTTATTCGCCGCAAGTTCCCAAAGGGCAAGAGCCTTGCCAACGTCACCCAGACACAGGCCACACAGGTGCAGCACTGGGTAAACAACTACTCCCGCCCGATGTTCGGCGGGCGAAGCGCCGCTGATATGCTGAAAGAGGAGCTAGACCGCCTCCCGCTGTACAACCGCGCGAAAGTATACCGCTTCTTCGGCATTGCAGAAAACCGGGCGTAGACCGGTTTCGCAATGCCGTACCATAGCCCAACCAGCCCGCCACGCCAGTGACGGGCTAAAAGTGTTGCATGGGAAAGCTGCTCTTTGCTTACTAGATTCTGAGCCGGCGCACCTTGCCACCAGCAGCACCTAGGAAGAACGGTTTTTCGTGCTACAATGGAAAGACAGGCGGGGCGGGAAGTTCTCTTTGCTTTCTGAGTTCCTCGCCGGTGACTACCGCTAGCACGAAAAATCGGCCAAGTCAAGGGCTTGAATTTTTTCCCGATTTATAAAGAAAAAATTTTTGGCGAAGCCAAACCCTTTACTTGGTCGAAGTTCTTCCGTACCCTTTAGCCACCCACTTTAGGCAGCGTATGAGGGCCGCAAGGCCCGAATTTATAAAAAAGACTCCTTAGATGCGCAGCCCGCGAACGCGGGCAATGTGCATAATTTGATAGCCGGACCCCAAATTTTTAAAGGGCCCGGCGTCTGAGCGGCACAAGCGCCGCAGGCACCTTATTTACAACATTCATCCATTGACACTTTTAAAAAATTAGTTCAATTTTGCGCCGAACCCTTGACAGTAGCTAAGGTGAAAAAACGCATTCCGACTCTCGTACCTGTTGTCAAGAGCACATTTTTACCGTTTTATAAACATAAAAGCTGCAAGAAATCTTTCTTGCAGCTCTCTTTATCGTATAACCGCTTGCTTTCTGTTCAATGCCTCGTTGTTTAACAGCAGACCAAGCACAGCAAACCTATAGGTCACGATTTCTCCACAGTCCATGGATTTACGAATATCCTGTATGCGGACAACTTCTTTTAGAATTTCGAGTTGCTCCTCTGTCAGGTAAAACGTAACCTGCTTATTGATTGGCTTTCCGCCCCGTTTTCCTGTTTGCTCCGGCAGGTATTCTATTACGTCTCTGCTCTCTGGCAGTACATAATAGTCTTGTTTTTTCGCTTCTGGAATTGCCATATCTTCTTCCGAGCCGGATACAACGCAATGCCCCTTCCCTACCCTTGCAACTTTTTTGATTTCGCTGATGAGTAGTCGGTTTGCGATGGTTCCTACCCGAAGTCCTTCATACGCTGCTTCCAATTCAAAGCACTCGTATATCTCTGGCCGGAAGCGAATCAGAACCCGTTCCTTTTTCTCCATTGCCGCCACCGACCTTATTCAATCGCCTCTATAATATTTCTAAGCTTCGTAGAGATTTCGATAATCTCATTCAATGCGGCAACATCTGCATCCCTGGATTCCTTAGATACACCTTTCAGCGCTTTTACGAATGCCTTGCTGCTGTATGTCTTGTTCAGCTTTTTGACCATTTGAGACACATTTTTTTGAATCACGCTGCTCTTGGTCTCTGTCACCTCGTGTTCTTTCCGCACACGATCCTTGGCCGCTTCTTTCTTACCCTCATAATCGATTGCAGATATTTCTTCGGGTTTACTGCTTGCTTTTACTCTGCCATATTCGACCGCTTTTGCGCTCAAGTCTGCAAGACCACCATCAAAGTAACTGATGGCCTTTTCATAAGCAGCTTCATATTCCCTTGTTGTTCCCTGCCGCTGTGCATCATAAAGAAGTTCTCTAAATGCATCATGTAGAGTATCTCTGAGAACTTCTACATAATTTTTCCCAGCGCTTTCTGCATCATCACTGTGGCAATCCACCGCTTGCAGTTTCTCAAATCGATTTGCAATTTCATCCTGCTTATCCTCTTCAAAACGGAGATAAGTCTCGCACTCGCTTCTCGTTAAAAATTTATCATTTAGTAGAGTTTTTAACTTTCCCTTCAGCTTCTCTTCTATACGTGCATCACGCTCAATCGTGCGCGGATTTACCGTGCTTACGCTCTTTGTCGCGTTCAATGCTTCTTCCCTGCTCATATTGTAAGGCTCTCTTTGTAAGCAGGTAATAAACTCCGCTATTGCCTGACGTCGAATAGCTTCGTCACTAAACCCACCACGAACCTGCAAGTTTGCACTGTACAGCAGCACCTTTTTCTCATTTTCAGTCAAATGTGTTGTCACGACATTGCAATTCACAATATTCCAAGTCGCATCGCCTTTTTCCTGCAAATAGTTTAGCGCGCGGAAGCGTCTCTCGCCGGAAAGAAGAACGTATACCGTACTTCCTTCTTCCTGCTCAGGAAATACAACAAGGTTATGCATCAGGCCGTTACGCTTAATGTCCTCTGCTAAAATACGAATATCTTCGTCATCATCCATTGCGCGGAAGATTTGGTTGTCAGGATTTGTTCGGATATTCACCAGCGCAATATCCTTATTGTCGTATTCAACCTTTCTGTTTTTTGCAAAAAGGCTATTATAAATATTGCCTGCCTCATTGTTGTTGACTTCTGCAAGCATATCTTTTCCGGGAAGACTGGGAGCTGTTATGTTTCCCTTCGTTTTTTTCTTCATTGCCATTTTAGTTCACCCCAATCTTTTCCAATCGAGACTTTAACTCTTCATAGGCCTTATTATAGGCCACCGCCACAGGCTGAGTTTTTGCCATAAAACACACAGGAAGATGCTTCGTGACAGACATATTCACACTCAGGCCACTGGGAATTTCCGTTTTATAAAGAGATGCACCAAGAACCTGCTTGCATTGGTCGCGGATAATTTTCGTAGAAGCCGCCTTTTTTACAACCATGGTAAGAATAACGCCGATGCCTTTCAAGTGACTGCCCGGTGTATTTCTAAGTTCATTGCAGAGCGCATAGGTACGGAACGCTGATTCTTGAGAATTGGCCTCGCAAAGTGAAGGAATCAGCACATAATCCGCTGCGTTAATTGCATTTGTCAGCAAAAGCGAATCGCGGGTGGGTTGTGTGTCAATAATTATGTAATCATAATTTTCTCGGACTTGGTTCAGAAAGTAATAAAGGAACTCACCCATATTGGACAGGCACTTGGGGTCTCCCGGTTTGAAATATGTCTGTGCGTCCTCAAAGATTCCCGGAATACGCTGATTGATGCGGGGGGTCTGCGCACTGCATGGGATCATATCAACGTTTTCATATTCGGTTTCAACAATATAGTCTCTTGTCCTTGTGTACCGAAATCCGTCAAACATATCAAAGAGAGCTTTGCCATTATAAACTCCGCTTGTAATGCCATTTCCGCCGCTCAGCGCACTTGTAAGGTTTCCCTGTGGATCCGTATCTATGCAGAGAACCTTTTTGCCCTCATCGCCCATCAGATAGGCGAGGTTCGAAGCTGTAACTGTTTTTCCTGCCCCACCTTTTTCGATGGCGATCGTAATAATCTGTGCCGCCATTACTATTTCCTCATTTCCTCAGTTGTGTATTGGAAAGACTCGCGTACCTGTTGTTGTTAAATGTAGAATTCAGTTTCAGCAAGTTGTCTCACGACTTGCGTACCTGTTGCCATCCACATTTTGTTCTGTTGCCTAACTTCGGAGCAAACAGTTGATAAACTAATTATATCACATACATCTACTATGTCAACACGAATTATAGGATGATGCACGCACTTCTTTTTTCTAAATAAATTTGCCAAAACTTAAGTACCTGTTGCTATTTACATCCGTGTTTTCTTCTGCTGCTCCATTAAGCAGAAAAGCGGCCTGCTATTTTAGCAGACCGCTTTTCGTATAGTTCTTATTTAATCTTCAAACATGGCAGCCCAATTCACCTTGAATAGATTTGCTCTATCATCATCCAGCATAGCAGCACGACGTTTACCATCACTTATGATGGTCGCAGAGTTTTCTATAATGTCGTTGTAAACCACTGTGCGATAGTATTGCGCGGATTTTCTTTCTTGGGCCTTTTCGAGCATTGCCTTATACTTAACGCTCATTCCCAATGCCCATGTTTTCAAACCGTCGTTGTCCTTGATAATTCGGTTCAGCGCTTCAAGCGTTTCCTCTGCTTGATCTTTCTTCTTTGTGTTAGTCAAAATCTTTGCCGCGTATGTGAATACATCAATAAATATATTTCTCTCGTCCGGTGTCAATTTTTCCTCATACGTCTGATATTGGGCTTTTGCCTCCAACTCGTTTCGCGCCAAACGATAAGTCGTAGTCAGAATGGACTCGGCCAACGGCTGATTGTACTGCTCCAGCGTTTCCTTGCTAACAGTGCTGCGGCGTTTTCGCGGTTTTCTTCCGATTTCAGTATCAGCGCCTTTGTGTTCTTGATGGAAGGCCCTGACGTTTTTCATCTCTTCTCGATTTTTATACTTGATAAAAATATAGAGAAATTCGTATTTT
>ERZ1026876.815-NODE-815-length-17505-cov-4.536619_pt1 | contig 17505 bp, 15 predicted proteins | sample MGYA00380168_ERZ1026876 | MGnify/ENA primary metagenome ERZ1026876 (study PRJEB33269, sample SAMEA4719804) | human gut metagenome | biome: human-associated habitat; feature: organic feature; material: feces | place: Cameroon | collected 2013-10 ... | reverse complement strand
GCAAAAACATCCTATAAGATCATTGCATCTGAGAAAACAATCCAGTATAATGAAAGAAGTGCACATTTAGATGCACATTACGCATAAGAAGTGGAATAACAGGAGGACGAGCATGATTCAGTTAACACAGGGCGGCGCTTACCTGGTAAACGGTACGGACATCGTAGCGGATACCCCGGAAGCAGCCAGTCAGATACAGGCGAAGACCGGCATTACGATCTCCAAAGAAGAAGCAGCGAAAAACACCATGGCATATGGTATTCTGCAGGAGCATAATACCTCCGGCAATATGGACAAGCTGAAGATCCGTTTCGACAAGCTTACCAGCCATGATATTACCTTTGTAGGTATTATCCAGACCGCGAGAGCATCCGGACTGCAGAAGTTCCCCATGCCCTATGTACTGACCAACTGTCATAACTCCCTGTGTGCCGTAGGCGGCACCATCAACGAGGATGACCACATGTTTGGTCTGACCTGTGCGAAAAAATACGGCGGAGTCTATGTACCCCCTCATCAGGCAGTTATCCATCAGTTTGCCAGAGAGATGTTAGCCGGCAGTGGCAAGATGATCCTGGGTTCCGATTCCCATACCCGTTACGGTGCACTGGGTACCATGGCTATGGGCGAGGGTGGTCCCGAGCTGGTAAAACAGCTGCTGAACCAGACCTATGATATCAACATGCCCGGCGTGGTAGCCGTATACTTAAAGGGTGCTCCCGTGAAGGGTGTAGGTCCTCAGGACGTGGCACTGGCTATCATTGGCGCAGTATTCAAGAATGGCTATGTAAAAAATAAAGTAATGGAATTCGTAGGTCCCGGCGTGGCTTCCCTGAGTGCTGATTTCCGTATCGGCATTGACGTAATGACCACAGAGACCACCTGTCTGTCCTCCATCTGGAAGACCGATGACCAGATCCGTGAGTTCTATGAGATCCACGGACGTACCGAAGACTATAAGGAACTGAATCCCGGCCAGGTGGCATACTATGATGGATTGATCGAGGTGGATCTGGACAAGATCCGTCCTATGATCGCCATGCCGTTCCATCCCAGCAATACTTACACCATCGAAGAGCTGAATGCGAACCTGATGGATATTCTGGATGAGACGGAAAAGCGTGCGAAAGTAAGTCTGGACGGTGCGGTAGACTTCACTCTGAAAAATAAAGTAAAGAACGGCAAGTTCATTGTAGATCAGGGTATCATCGCAGGCTGTGCCGGCGGCGGATTCGAGAATATCTGTGCGGCTGCCGACATTCTGAAGGGCAGATACATCGGTGCGGATGAGTTTACTTTAAGCGTATATCCCGCATCCATGCCCATATACATGGAGCTGATCCGCAACGGCTGTGCGGCTACCATCTTAGAGACCGGTGCAGTGATGAAGACTGCGTTCTGTGGTCCCTGCTTCGGTGCCGGTGACACACCTGCCAATAACGCATTCAGTATCCGTCACTCTACCAGAAATTTCCCGAACCGTGAAGGCTCCAAGCTGCAGAACGGCCAGATCGCTTCCGTAGCTCTGATGGATGCCCGTTCCATCGCAGCCACCGCAGCCAACAAGGGTGTGCTGACTTCCGCAACGGACTTCGATGGAGATTTCGGAAAATACAAATATCATTTCGATAGCAATATTTACAAGAACCGTGTCTTCGATTCCCACGGTGTGGCAGACGAGAGCGTAGAGATCCAGTTCGGTCCCAATATCAAGGACTGGCCCGCTATGGGTGCCCTGCCTGAGAATCTGGTACTGCAGGTAGTATCCGAGATCCACGATCCCGTAACTACTACCGATGAGCTGATTCCATCCGGTGAGACCTCTTCCTACCGCTCCAATCCTCTGGGACTGGCAGAGTTCACTTTAAGCCGTAAGGATCCGCAGTATGTAGGACGTGCCAAGGAGATCCAGAAGGCAGAGAAAGAGCGTATGAACGGCGGACATCCCTGTCAGGCAGTTCCGGTACTGAAGGATGTTATGGGTGAAGTAAAGAAACAGTATCCCGATGCAAGTCGTGAGAACACCGGATTCGGTTCCACTATTTTCGCAGTGAAGCCCGGAGACGGTTCTGCCCGTGAGCAGGCTGCTTCCTGCCAGAAGGTATTAGGCGGCTGGGCAAATATTGCCAACGAGTATGCCACCAAGCGTTATCGTTCCAACCTGATCAACTGGGGCATGCTTCCTTTCCTGATCCAGCCCGGAGACCTGCCTTTCAAGAATCTGGATTACCTGTTCATTCCTGGTATTAAGAAAGCCGTGGAAGACAAGGCCGAGGAAATTAAGGCATATGTGGTAACAACCGGAGAAGGCATGAAGGAATTCACCCTGAAGCTGGGAGAGCTGACCGACGAAGAACGTCAGATCATCCTGAAGGGATGCCTGATCAACTATAACCGAGTGTAACTATTCAGAGACATGTGACTAACCATCGCAGATGCGTTTCGCGAAGAGAGGCTGAATAGTTACAATGAGAAGTAAGGAGAAAAAATATGGAATTTAACAAACCGGTATCCAACCCCATGATGGTGGGATCCATTGAATTATTAAAAGCAGAGGACACCCCGGAACACAGACAGATGTTCCTGGATGAACTGCAGAAAGCAAAGTTCCTGTCTCCGGTCGTGATCGATCCGGTGCCTGTGCCCGATGAAAACGGCCGGGTGACCATCGCAAGAGATGCCAAAGTACAGTTCCCGATGCTGTCCACCGAGGACGGTCGGAAGTTCTTCATGGCGTTCACTGACTGGACAGAGCTAAAAAGGTGGAGAGATGAGGAGAATCAGCAGACTTTCGCCATGAACTTTGACGATTATGCGGGAATGCTGCTGCGCAAAGATGCACAGGGCAATAGCAGTCCGGCCCTGGGATTCGTGATCAATCCCTTCGGTGGCAACATCGTGGTGACCAGAGAAATGGTAGCCAGCATGATCGCAGCAAAGCTGAAAGCAGCCGGCAGACCGGTGCCTCCCGCACCCGGAACCCCTGGCGCTCCCACTCAGCCCAAACAGCAGTAAATTAACACTAAATAAAATGTCCATAGCGGACGATATAAGTAGTAGAGAGGTGACAAGGCCAGTCACTTCCTGCTACTTATTTTTTACAGTTTGATAATGACACCACGGATGGTAATCAGACAGAGGCATATTATATGTATTCTGTTTCTTTACCATCTTTTTTTAGTTTAACAGTTCAGCCATGCAATATCATATGTTCTGCGTGGGTGCTGGCACACAAAGCAGAACATATGATATTGCATGAGCGGAGCGCCGCATGTATGAAATAAAAGATGAGCCGCTTAGCGGCGTCGACTGCGGAGCAGGCGCTTTTATGAATACATGCGGCGGTGAACTGTTAAGCGTTACAGGAAGCGCGCCCTGTTGGTTCGTGGTGAGGTCGGGGAAAGGAGAAAATTACAGATTTGAGAATTGATTCCGCAAGCATAGGAATGGATTCCGCCAGAAGCTATCACGCTTCTAAGACAAGCGTCAGACGATTTGAGATAACGGATTATCAGGCAGGTCTGACAGATGTATCCACTAAGGGACAGAAGACACCGAATGGTGAGGATACCACACAGAACACGGAGGAACAGGAGAACACTGCAGAGAACACCACGATGACAGCCAAAGACTGGCAGAGTCGTTTGCTGGTATCTTCTGCCAGATGGGATATGCGAAGCAGTGCCAGTGAACAGACATTGTCTACCATCCGGGAATATACGGTGCGTTATATTTTTGATTTATTATTCCCGTCCAGGAACAGCACTTTGCGGGACTGGATGCAGGAAAACGGATGGAGCAGCGGTAATCAGACCGGAAACAGCTGGAATACAGGGAATAGCGTAAATAATACCCAGACGAATTCCGGCAGCACACAGGGAACCGCAACACCTGCATCAGACGTGTTCAATCTGGTCACGTCCCGTGTGAAAATATTGAACTATGTGAGCGAGACCTGGAACATAGAACAGGAGGATACCAGTTTTTCCACCGTGGGAAGCGTACGGACCAAGGATGGCAGAGAGATCAATTTTAATGTAAATGTAAATATGAGCCGCAGATGCGAGGAATACTACAAAGAGCAACTCAATGTAGCAGAATTCACGCTCCATGATCCGCTGGTGATCAACCTGGATACTGATGTGGCAGAAGTGTCGGATCAGACCTTTTATTTTGATCTGGATGCCGATGGCAAGGAAGAAGAGATCTCCGTGCTGAATGGCAGCGGCTATCTGGCACTGGACAAGAACGGTGACGGCACTATCAACGACGGCAGTGAGCTGTTCGGCACCCGGAATGGGGATGGCTTTGCAGATCTGGCGCAGTATGATGAGGATGGCAACGGCTGGATCGATGAGAACGATTCCATCTGGTCAAAATTAAAAATCTGGTGCAAGGATGAAAACGGCAACGACGTACTGTACAAACTTTCTGACAAGGGTGTCGGTGCTATCTGTCTGCAAAACGTTTCTACGGATTTTACCCTGCAGGGAGACCGTAAGGCTCAGGACGGCACTACCAATGCCAATGCGACCAATGCTGTGGTCCGCAAGACCGGTATTTTCTTATACGAAAACGGAAATGTGGGTACGGTACAGCACGTGGATATGGCTGCCTATGCCGCACAGGCATAGAATAAATATAACTATTCAGTTACTTCGCCCTATAAATAGCATCAAATGTTCTTACGAATGCAAACATTCGACGCTATTTACATGGCTCTGAATAGTTCCAAATAAATGCAAATTTCATATCGAAGACATTCTGAATAAAACCCATGAATCGGGCAAGACTATAGGATAAACCAGGGAAAGTGGTTGAAACGATTGTATAGCAGGCAGTTGACTCAGGGAACAGGAAGGATGCGGATAGGATATGAGAAGAAATAAAAAGAGCGGTATTAACAAAGAACGTATTATAATGTTAGCCTCTTCAGCCTTTGTACTGGCAGCATTGACCATGACAGGGGTCTATATGAAGGGGCAGAATGTGGAGTCCAGGGATGATGGTTATACCTTGGACTTCACTGCGCTTCCCAACAATGCGGATGACAAATTACAGGAGATCACGGAGAATAGCGACGAACATCTTCTGAAGGAGGACGAGAACATCCCCGGACTGACGGCAAATAATACAGCGGGAAATGAGATCGCGGGAGCTCCTGTCACCGAGGATGATCTGGACTATATGCCCCAGGAGGTAGGCTCCGGCAACGTAGAGATTCCGGGGCTGACGGATCAGGAGACCCTGCTGGAGGCCGCACAGAAAGAGCAGCAGAATTCCGATGCCGACCGACAAAAGGAAGAGACCGGGGGAAAGCAGACAGCAGGCGGGGATGTGGTCGTTGAGAAGACACTGCACTTTGCAGAAAGCGACGGATTACAGCAACCGGTGCAGAGTGATATTCTGATGCATTACTCTATGGACAAGAGCACTTATTTTGCTACACTGGATCAGTATAAATACAATCCCGCCACCATTTTTTCCGCGGAAGAAGGTACGGCAGTGACCGCCTGTGCACAGGGAAAAGTGACTTCAATCTTCGAAAATGAGGAGATCGGCAAGGCGGTGACCCTGGATCTGGGTGACGGCTACGAGGCCACTTATGGACAGCTGACGGAGATCACAGTGAAAGAGAATTCCTATGTGAATCCCGGCGACACCATCGGCAGTGTGGCAGCGCCCACGAAATACTACAGCACCGAAGGAAGCAACGTATACTTTGCTCTGACCAACAACGGGGAACCGGTGAACGGGGAGGCATTGTTCCGCTGATGTATATTGTAGGAGGCAGGATCCTGACCATGGCGGGCAGAGAGATCCCCGAAGGGATCCTGCAGATAAGAAACGGGAAAATTGCACAGGTAGGTGCCAGAGGTGAGGTGAAGTTACAGCCGGAAGAAGGAGAGCAGGTAGTGATCGCGAAAAATGCACTGATCATGCCGGGCATCATTGAGGCACACTGCCATATGGGTATCATGGAAGAAAAAAAGAGCATGGAAGGGGATGACTGTAATGAGACAGTGGATCCCCTGACACCAGATCTGCGGGCTATCGATGGTATTAATCCCATGGATGCAGCCTTTGACGATGCGGTGCGGGCCGGAATTACTGCAGCCATGATCGGACCCGGAAGCTCTAATGTGGTGGGCGGCCAGTTTGCCATGGTAAAGACTAAGGGACGCCGGATCGACGACCTGATCCTGAAATCACCGGCGGCCATGAAGGTGGCCTTTGGAGAGAACCCCAAGGTCAATTATTCCGGGCAGAACAAAAGTCCTGTCACTCGTATGGCCATCGCCGCCATGCTGCGCAGGGAACTCTGGGAGAGCAGAGAATATCTGCGGCAAAAGCAGGAAGCGGCGGAGAAGGGAGAGTATTTTGCACCGGATTTTGAAAAAGAGTGCTATCTTCCGGTACTGCGGGGAGACATCCCGTTAAAAGCCCATGTCCACCGGGTGGACGATATTTTCACAGCAATCCGCATTGCAAAAGAATTCGGTATAAAAATGACGATGGATCATTGCTCGGAAGGTCATCTGGTGGCGGAAGAACTGGCGAAGGAAGGATTTCCGGCCATTGTGGGACCGGATCTTACCAGCCGGAACAAGATCGAGGTGCAGAACATGTCTTTTAAGACCGCCGGAGTGCTGAACCGGGCCGGTGTGATGGTCGCCATCACCACGGATCATCCGGTGTCACAGATCCAGACACTGCCGTTGTGTGCCGGACTTGCGGTAAAAGCGGGACTTCCAATGGAGGAAGGTTTCCGGGCCATCACCATTTATCCTGCGAAAATCTGTGGCGTGGCAGACCGCATTGGCAGCCTGGAAGTGGGGAAAGATGCAGACATTGCCATTTTCGACGGAAATCCTATGGAAATTTTCACACGAACCCTTTATACTATTATCAACGGGGAGATCGTGTACTGTAATGTCCCCAGGGAATGACCGGAGGAATATTTTGAGATACAGCAGGAAAAGTGCAGGGATCCTGTCCCTGCTATTACTATTTAACAGTATAGGTATGAACGCCTGCGGGCAGGCAACGGCAGAGACAGGGCATGTAAGCATAAGTATGACCGGCATGGAAAACACACCGGTCATCAACTATACAGTGCCTACGCTGACACCCAATGTGCTGGTGGATCAGCAGGGGTATGCCGCGGTCGGTGAAAAACAGGCAGTGGTGAAGGGCAGACAGCCGGTAGAGACTTTCCGGCTGGTGGACCGGGAGACCGGAGAGACGGTCTATGAAGGCACGGTAAAGCAGACAGATTACAACGGGGAGCTGTCTTTGTACATCGGAACAGCGGATTTCACGGACTATACCGGGGAAGGTGAGTTCTATCTGGAGTGTGACAATGTGGGAAGATCCCTGACATTTTCTCTGAAAGAAGACCACTATCAGGAACTGTTGGAAGCGTTGTGCACGGATGTTCATGACAGATGTCAGGATCGCAGTATTACCGAGGATGAGATCATCACTTTGCTGGAGGCCTGTGAGTGGTATCCGCAGGTGCTTACGGATGATAATGGCAATGATATCCCGGATCTGCTGGAATCTATTGCCGACTGGCTGGAAAAAACGGCTAACGACACAGAAAAGCCGGAACCGGAGAACATGTGTTACGTGGCGGTGATGGCAAAATTCAGTTATCTGTACCAGAAATATGATGTGCAATATGCCACACAATGTCTGCAGCATGCGTCGTCGGTGTACACCAAGCTGATGTCGACATCCGGCAGAGATGCGGAGAAATTCATGGCGCTGACGGAGCTTTACCGGGCGGCGGGACTATACACTTACCGCAATCAGATCCTGGAGTATAAGGACTTTTTCGAGGACAATACCAGTTATCTGGAAGAAACGGCCTATCTGTATGGCTCCATGACGTATCTGGCCACCAGACAGCCGGTGGATGTGGACCTGTGCACTGTATTCATGGAAAGCATCCGGAATCGGGGCGAGGAGCTGGCCAAACGTTCCCATAACATGATCGATGCCGTAATGAATGTCAACAATGGAACCGAGGATCTTCTGAAGCGGGCAGAAGAATTGTCCTGTGCTAATTATGTGTTATACAGTTATCAGTACACGGAGATTTTAGAGGATTTTCTGCATTACCTGATGGGACGGAACCGGGATTCGGTGAGTTATTATCCCGAAGAGGGAGACGCTGCGGATTATCTGTTACTGATAGCCCAGCAGGTCTCCCTCGCGGATAGACATTAGAAAGATCAGATCAGTTCTTTGTTTTTAAAATAAGTTTCGGAGATAATATTCTGTACATAGGTGCCCATGCTCTTGCGAGTCTCCTTGTCCAGTTCCTTCGGATAAATAGGCTTACCGTATTCAATGACTACGGTGGCCTTTTTTATTTTCGGAAAATGATCTTCAAATACCGCAGCGGAATTCACAATAGTCATGGGGATAATGGGAACATTTGCTTTCTCTGCGATCTTGAAACTGCCCTCGTGGAAGGGAAGGAAGGTATCCTGGGTCTTGTTGCGGGTGCCCTCCGGGAAGATGCAGATGGAAATCCCGTTTTTGGCTTTCTCAATGGCCTGCAGAATGGTTTTCAGTCCTGCCTTGATGTCCTGGCGATCCAGAAAGAGACAGTGAAGATCTTTCATCCAGATGTTAAGCAGGGGCCATTTTAACATTTCTTTTTTCGCAATATAACCGGTAGGTCTGGGAACACGGACATAGGTCAGCACCACATCGAAAAAGCTGCGATGATTGCCGACGTACAGCACAGCAGTGTCGGTGGGAATGTTCTCTTCCCCGATGGCAATGACTTTCGTGCCGGAAAGACGGATGACCCAGCGGAAGGCCCAGTTTACAATGGCCAGGGAACTGCGGTCCTTAAGACCGGGGTTAAATTTGCCGATGATCCATTCCACCAGCATTAACGGCGTGGACAGGATCAGGAATAATACTACAAATAATACGACGAATATAAAACGGATCATAGAAAACTCCTTTTGATTCTTTATTTAGCAATGAAAAGTACGCCTAACGTGCCTGGACCACAATGGCTGGAGACTACACCGCCTGCTCTGGTTTCCAGAATCTCGTCAAAGATTCCCAGACTTTCCAGATAGGAACGAACCGCTTCCACAATCTCCCGGTCGCAGCCGGAGTGGGTGATGAAGACTCTGTCGGGAACGGCATTCTTCAGATCCTCTTCCATGTCTCTGGTGTAGGAGAGGATGACAGAACTTAATTTCCCACGGTATTTTTTGGAGGCATCCATGGCACCATCCACCACGACGATCCGGGGATGAAGCTTTAACATACCACCGGCCAGAGCCGCTACCGCGCCGCATCTGCCACCGCGGTGAAGGTAGGTCAGGGTATCTACGACGAAGCTGGCCCGGACTTTGGGACGGATGGCTTCGATGGCAGTAGTGATCTCTGCGGCTGTTTTCCCTTCAGAAGCCAGAATGGCAGCCTGTATTACCTGCAGACCGATGCCGGTGGACAGGTTTGCGGAGTTGATGACGGTGACTTTGTCGGAAGCTTCCAGTTCTTCTGCAGCAAGCCGCATAACGTTGCCGGAGGTGGACATGCTGTCGGAGATGGAGAAACAGATGATCTCCCGGCCTTCTTCCACAAAAGGCTGCATGACTTCCATGGCCTCGGTCAGAGAAGGAGCAGAGGTCTTGGGCGTGGTCTTGTTTTCATCGGACCACCGGAAAATTTCTTCCGGCGTAATATCCACGCCATCGCGGTATTCATCCTCGCCCAGCAGAATGTGCAGAGGCAGGATGGTAATGTCATACTTTTCCACTAATTCCTTTGACAGATCACAGGTACTGTCAGAGATGATCTTAACTGTCTGTGCCATAGAATCTACCTTCCTTTTTATTAGTAATTATTCCCCTTTGGCGATCTGCCTTGCGACATAGACACCGCTGGCGGATGCATGGGACAGGGAATGAGTCACACCGCTGCCGTCACCGATGATGTACAGGCCCTTGTGACAGCTTTCCAGATGTTCGTCCAGTTCCACTTCCATATTATAGAATTTGACTTCCACACCGTAGAGCAGGGTATCGTCATTGGCGGTACCGGGTGCGATCTTGTCCAGTGCGTAGATCATTTCGATGATACCGTCTAAGATACGCTTAGGCAGTACCAGGCTTAAATCACCGGGAGTTGCGGACAGGGTAGGCTCTACCATGCCCTCGGCAATACGCTTCGCATTACTGCGGCGTCCTCTCACCAGATCGCCGAAACGCTGTACGATAACACCGCCGCCCAGCATGTTGGAGAGACGGGCGATACTTTCACCGTAGCCGTTGCTATCCTTGAAGGGCTCGGAGAAATGCTTCGCTACCAGCAGGGCAAAGTTGGTGTTCTCTGTCTGCTTGTCGGCTCCTTCGTAGCTGTGGCCGTTTACGGTGACGATGCCGTTGGTGTTCTCATTTACGACGATACCGTGGGGATTCATACAGAAGGTACGCACGGAATCCTCGAATTTTTCAGTGCGGTATACGATCTTGCTCTCATAGAGTTCATCGGTCAGATGAGAGAAGATGACTGCGGGCAGTTCCACCCGGACACCGATATCCACGCGGTTGGACTTGGTGTTGATGTCCAGATCTTTACAGATCTGCTCCATCCATTTGCTGCCACTGCGGCCTACGGAAATAATGCACTTGTCGCAGTCGTAAGAAGCGTTTTCGCAGCAGATACGGTAACCGTCACCAACGGTCTCCACCGTTTTCACCGGGGTATCGAAATAGAAAGTCACTTTATCCTTCAGTTCTGCGTACAGATTTTCCAGCACGATGAAGTTGATATCTGTACCCAGGTGACGTACGGAAGCGTCTAACAGGTTCAGCTTGTTCTGCATGCAGATCTTTTTGAAAGAGGTACCAGCAGTGGAATACAGCTTCGTGCCTTCACCGCCGAACTTCATGTTGATGTCATCCACATATTTCATCAGGTCGATGGCCTGACTTTTGCCGATATACTCGTAGAGAGTGCCACCGAAAGCATTGGTGATATTGTATTTTCCATCGGAAAAAGCACCGGCACCACCGAAACCGCTCATGATGGAACAGCTCTTACAGTTGATGCAACTCTTGATCTTGTCACCGTCGATAGGACAGTGGCGCTTCTCCAGAGGGTGACCGGATTCGAAAACGGCAATTTTCAGGTCGGGATTCTGTTGCACCAGTTCATAAGCGGAGAAGATACCGCCGGGGCCGGCACCGATAATGATTACGTCATATTTCATAGGGATAAGTTTCCTTTCTCTTTGCTCTCTTGTAAGGATTTGCGGGATGTATCATCACTTTGAAAAACCAAAAACATTCAAAATATAGTATACCATATTTTTAGATAAAAAGGGGAATAGAAATATAGCAAAATATGTGATAGAATCATAAGTTATAGCGGTTCTTCTGCAGATGCGGATGAGCGGTGCGGGAAAATAACGGGATTTGGAAGAGAATTGCAGGAAATGAAATTATGGAAGCAACACAGAAGAAAAACAAATATGAAATAGATATGTGCAACGGCACGATTATGGACAAGCTGATCTCCTTTGCACTGCCCCTGATGGTGTCCAGCATTTTGCAGCTGCTGTTCAATGCAGTGGATATCATTGTGGTGGGACGGTTCACCGGAAGTCAGGCGCTGGCGGCTGTAGGTTCCACCACGGCATTGATCAATATGTTCGTCAATCTGTTTATCGGCGTTTCTCTGGGAGCCAATGTATTGTCCGCCAGATTCTATGCTGCCGGGAAAGAGCGGGAGATGAGCGAGACAGTACATACAGCTATGACCTTTGCATTGATCAGCGGTATTGTCATGGTATTCGTAGGGCTGTTCTGCACCCGGGGAGCGTTGGAACTGATGGATACCCCGGCGGATGTTATTGATCAGGCGGCATTATATATGAAAATTTATTTCTGCAGCATGCCCTTTTTCATGCTGTACAATTACGGAGCTGCAGTTCTGCGGGCAGTGGGAGACACGAAGCGTCCGCTGTTGTTCCTGATCATATCCGGAGCCATCAATGCGGTATTGAACCTGTTTCTGGTCATTGCTTTTTCCATGGGTGTGGCGGGGGTAGCCATTGCTACAGTGATCTCTCAGGTGATCTCCTGTGTGCTGGTATTATGGTGCCTGTTTACTACGGACAGCTGTTACCGGCTGCAGATTTCAAAGCTGGGAATAAAAGGGGAGTATCTGCTGCAGATCTTTCAGGTGGGGGTCCCGGCGGGGATCCAGAGCGTTGTCATCAATTTTTCCAATGTTCTGCTGCAGTCCTCGGTGAATTCCTTCGGCTCCATCGCCATGGCAGGCTATACGGCGGCCAATAATATCTTTGGATTCCTGTTCGTGTCGGTGAATTCTATTACCCAGGCGTGTATGAGCTTCACCAGTCAGAACTACGGTGCCGGGAAGAAAAAACGTATGGACAGGGTACTGATCGATTGTATGATCCTGTCGGTGATCGTAGCGGTAACGCTGGGTGGAAGCGCCAATCTCTTCGGTCCGCAGCTGCTTCACATTTACACAACGGATGCGGACGTTATTGCCTGTGGAACGGAGATTCTGCTGTATACGACGTTGACTTACTTTTTATGCGGCATCATGGATCTGATTCCGGGAGCCTTGCGGGGCATGGGACATTCGGCGGTACCTATGATATTGTCCATTATCGGTACGGTGGGAACGAGAATCTTCTGGATCTACGGAGTATTCCCAACGCACCGGTCGTTGATGGTACTGTTTTTATCTTATCCGGCCTCCTGGCTGGCAACGATCCTGCTGCAGGCGGTATGTTTCTATTTTGTCAGAAAGAAAGTACACAGCACCATGCCGCAGGAAGAACCGATATAAGCGGTCGGTTTTCGGGAGTGGAAGTCCCGGGATGATCGAGCGTATGTAGGGATTATTTAGAAAATTGAGGGAAATTATGTTAGCAAAATTTAAGAAAAAATATATTGGAGACTGGGATTTTTACCAGAAGTATCTTTTACTGGCTATTCCCATGATCCTGCAGAATGCCATTACCAATCTGGTAAGCTTTCTGGATAACATCATGGTGGGACAGCTGGGAACGGAGCAGATGTCCGGCGTTGCCATTGTGAATCAGCTGATCTTTGTATACAATCTGGCAATCTTCGGAGCTGTGTCAGCTGCCAGCATCTTCGGTGCCCAGTATTTCGGAAAGGGCAATCATAAGGGACATATGTATTCCTTTCGGTTTAAGCTGTATGCCACGCTGTTGGTGACAGGCGGAGCGATCCTTCTGTTCCTGACGAAAGGTTCCGCACTGATCTCCCTGTATCTGACGGATACGGTGGGGAACGGGGCCACGGACTTGGCACTGCAGTACGGACTGGAATATCTGGCCATCATGATGGTGGGACTGATCCCTTTTGCGGTGAACCAGTCCTACGCGACAAATATAAAAGAGACCGGGCAGACCTTTATCCCGATGCTGGCCAGCTTTGTGGCGGTGGGTACTAATGCGATTCTGGACTATCTGATGATCTTCGGCATCGGTCCTTTCCCGGAGCTGGGAGTGCAGGGGGCGGCACTGGCTACCGTTATTGCCCGTTACATTGAGGCACTGATCGTGGTGATCTGGGCACACATCCATCGGGAAAAAAACCGCTATCTGGAGGGAGCTTACACCGGCTTTGGTATTCCACTTGCGGAATTGAAGGCGATCCTGATCAAGGGATTTCCGCTGATGATGAACGAGGTGATGTGGGCAGCGGGCATGACAACGGTGACCCAGTGCTATTCTGTCAGAGGTCTGGACGTGGTGGCGGGACTGAATATTGCCTCCACCATTACGAATCTGTTCAATATTGTCTATCTTCAGCTGGGTTCCTGTATCAGTATTGTGGTGGGACAGTATCTGGGTGCAGGTAAATTGGAGGATGCCAAGGATGCAGACAACAAGATGATCGTATTCAGCGTCTTCTGCTGTGTGATCATGGCGGCATTGATGTTCGTGGTAGGAGGATTTTTCCCGGGTATTTACAATACCACGGAGGAGATCAGGGAACTGGCTACCAGTTTTATTGCGGTATCGGCCATCATCATGCCCTTCTGCGCCTTCAGCCATGCGTCGTATTTTACCCTGCGTTCCGGTGGTAAGACGGTGGTGACTTTCCTGTTTGATTCCGTATTTACCTGGGTGATCGTGGTGCCGGCGGCATATCTGCTGGCGCATTTCACCGGACTGGGGATCGTGAGCATCTATTTTCTGGTGCAGGGTACGGAACTGATCAAGGTGATCATTGGTTACCTCATGGTGAAGAGTAATGTCTGGGTGGTCCAGATGGTATAAATTACTATTTGTGCCGCCAGCCGAAGGCTGCTGGATGGAGATTGGCATGAAAAATAGGAGAAGGGCGGGAAACTGACATGAAAATGAACATGGCTCAGAAAGTTTTACTGATCATAGGAGGCGCATTTGCGGGGATCGGCGCAGTGCTGACAATGATATTCGGAAGCATCGGCATGGTGTTCCGGCCCATGAGGGCATTTCTGGCATTGCCGCTGTTTTTCCTGATACTGGGCATTTGTTTTATCGCAGCAGTATTATTCGGGCAGCATAAAAAGTCACTCATCGTAAAAAACGGAATCAGATATGCCGCCAAGATCTACGGTTACGTGGAGAATACGGCGTATATGGTAAACGGCAGATTCCCGGTGAATGTGATCGTGCATTATTTTGACAAGAATCAGATCGAGCGGGAGGCAGTGATTCCCACTGCGTTTGAAAAGGGCGCTTCGACCTATCCCATCGGTATGACCATGGATATCTACGAATATCAGGGAAAATACGGTTGGGATCCGGATTCCGTCCGGGATGAGATTCTGCCGGGAGAGCAGGAACTGATGGACGATAAGCCCGTGGATCCTTCCAAGCTTCGCATGACCGCCGTGCAGTGTCCGAACTGCGGTGCTTCCTATCAGGCGGCAGCAGGATATACCGGACGCTGCCCGTATTGCGGAAGCTATCATAATGTAGAATAGCAGAATAGTTGAGCTGGGGTGGATCAGTGGATCGTTTCCTGCAAATACCGCAGCATCGTCTGTGACACCACGGAGTTGGCGGTCTTGGAGAAAGCCAGTCCCAGCGTACGGTGACAACTGGGAGATAGGGGTCTGGAGACCACACCCCGTGCGAAAGCTTTTAATACCAGTTCCTGAGAGATGGTGACACCGAGACCGTTCCGGACGAAGGACATGATCAGGGTATCGTCCCGGAAGCTGTAAGAGATCTTTGGGCGGACAGGGCATTTGGTCAGCAGATGCTGGATGTCGTTGTCACAGCCGGGGGTCTCGATGATCAGAGGATATTCGAACAGTTCCGGCAGGGTGACGCTGTTTTTGGCAGCCAGCGGATGTCCCTCGGGGAAAACAGCGCACAGCGGATCATTCAACAGTGGATAAAAGGTCAGATCATCCGCCACGATGGAGGATAAAAATCCACAATCCACCTGCCCGTGAATGATCCAGTCCCGGATCTCATCATAATTGCCGTCAAAAATTTCTACATCCACTTTCGGATAATTTTCCCGGAAAAAATGAACCACATCCGGCATCCACAGAGCGGTGATGCTGGAAAAACTACCGACCCGCAGTTTTCCCTCAATCTTATTGTTGATATTGAAGGCGGCCTGGCGCAGCTTGTCTTTCTGGTTGACCATTTCCTGAATGTAAGGGATGAGGCGGGCACCGTTGTCGGTGAGGCTGACACCCCGTTTAACCCGGGCAAAAAGCTGCACACCCAGTTCTTCCTCCAGTCCCGCCATCATCTGGCTGATGCCGGACTGGGTATAATTCAGTGCTTCCGCCGCCTTGGAGAAGCTTCCCGTTTCACATACTTTTAAAAATATCTCGTAACGGTCTTTTTGTTCTTTCATGATCTTCACCCCGTAAATTTATGAATTTCAAATTCATCGTTCACCAATTATGCGAGCAGATTGGCTTTCTTGTACTCATTATAGTATAAGCTCACGAATTCGTGCTTCGCACTTTACATCCTGCTTCGCAGGATATTCGTGAGCTGATGAGTCCAGAAAAACAAATGCCTGCTTTGCAGCCACTTGTTTTCTCTTGAGACTCATCACATTACAAAAACTTATGCATACCAATAAAAACATTCGTTTTACTGATAGTATAGCATATGCTATCCTCATGTCACAAGTGTTTTAAGGAGCATGAATCATATGGAAAATAGAACAAGTAATTTCTCCGGGCAGATCGGTTTCGTGCTGGCGGCGGCCGGAAGCGCGGTGGGTGTGGGCAATCTGTGGAGATTCCCTTATCTGGCGGCCAAGGATGGCGGCTGTCGTGAGACAAGGATGTGATTCTTTCGGTAAGATTAGAGTATCCTACGATGCGGGGGCTCTGAAATCTGCATCCAGCTCAATGCAGTTGGACTGCCTTTGTTCCAACGGGGGCAGTTTCTCCTGAGTTGCAGGTTGAGTTTGTTCTGGCAGGATCGGAATATCCTGAGTCACAGGTGCACCGAAATCCGTATCCAGCTCGATACAGTTGGACTGTCTTTCTTCTAACAAGGGCAACTTGTCTTGGGGAGCGAATTGCGTTTCTTCTGGCAAGGGCGGAATGTCTGGAGTCGTTGACTGCGTTTCTTCCGGCAAGATCAGAATATCCGGCGTCACAGGAGCTTCGAAACTTGTATATTGAAGCTGGATGGTTTCGAGGATGCGGTTGAAATCTGTTTCCAGAGTGTACCAGTCTGTTAACGGAATAGTGGCTTCCAGCTGTAGGGTATTTCCCTGTAAAGGGACATCGGGATTGGATAATGTAATGTAAATCCAGTATTTTTGTTCTGTCTGGTAGATCTCGGTATTTTTCCAGCCGTTTAAGTTGCTGTCGGGCAGAGTGATCTCCTCGCTGGTGACGCCGGTGCCGCAGATTCCCGGGACGGGAGCATAGATAAGCGTAAAGGTATCCTCCGGGTATGCGATGTTCCAGAAGATGATAGCATCGGTCGTGGTGGTACCTGCGAAAGTTAAATTGCGGATCTCATAGTCCCAGGTCTCCGGAAGGGACAGGGAGAACTGCACCGGTCCCAGATCACAGATAGCTTCATTCCCCATGGATATCGCCAGATCGTCGGCAGGCCCGTTTTCCGGGCATTCTGTAGGAACGAGGCTTTCCGCGATGACCGGGGCGATTGGCCCGGTGGGGGCCGTGGAATTTTGCACCCCTACAGAATCCTCCAGGCCCCCGGTAGAACCACATCCTGCCAAGGAAAGCGTAAGAATCGTTGTCAGTGTTGATAGTAAAATAGCCTTCTTCATAAAGATACCCTCCCAAAATCGTGAAGTGTTATGGTGATCACATTATAATAAGACGAATATTGGGCGGGGAAGTTTCGGTAAATAGAAAGTTTGGTGTAAAAAGCCCCAAAACAACGAATTCCGTACAAGAAAGTTCCGAAATCAGGATTTTTTGTACGGAATTTCTTTATTTTGCTTGTGTAGC
>ERZ1026876.813-NODE-813-length-17527-cov-28.885188_pt1 | contig 17527 bp, 25 predicted proteins | sample MGYA00380168_ERZ1026876 | MGnify/ENA primary metagenome ERZ1026876 (study PRJEB33269, sample SAMEA4719804) | human gut metagenome | biome: human-associated habitat; feature: organic feature; material: feces | place: Cameroon | collected 2013-10 ... | reverse complement strand
AACTCATTGATGAAAACCCTGTGGAAGCAACGGAAGCGAAAAAGATTGCGCTAAAACCCATTGATTACTTTAGCAGGTCGGAGATTATCCAGATGCGTGACGCCTGCCGCACAAAAAGAGAGCGTGCAATCATTGAGGTGTTCCGTAGCACTGGAGCGCGGGTCGGAGAAATCGCAGAGATCAGGATTGACCAGATTAACACAGAAACTGGGGATATCCTCATTAAAGGGGAGAAGGGCGGAAGATACCGTACGTTATACCTTGATGATGATGCACGGCATTATTATAACGAATACCTCGGAAGTAGAACAGACAACAGCCCGTATATGTTCCCGCAGTCGAAAGCACCACACGGAAAAATGAGCGTGAGCGGATTTCGAAGAATCATTAAGGACATCGGAGCGCGGGCAGATGTAAAAAGCGCGGTATATCCTCATAAAATGAGGAAAACGCTTGGAATGAATTTAAAAAACAGAAAGGTTGATATCGGTATCATCCAAGAAATTCTAGGACATGCCAGTCCGGCGGTGACAAGCATGTATTATGCCCAATCAACGCCAAAAACGCTGAGAGATGTCCGGGAAATGGTACAGATTTAAGGAGCAATAATGGAAGAGAACACAATAACGACAGTGGAATGTTGGAAACTGTGCGGGATGCTTGACCCTCAGTACAGACGTTATGAAAACGGGAAGAGCAATCCACGGGCCAGTACAGTAGAGAGAATTGCATCAGCATTGAGCGTATCGGTTAGTGAGCTTTACAAGCAGCCAAAGTATCCGGTACAATACGCATATAACCTTGCGCCATTCTGCCCGGTATGCGGAAGTGCCGAATACATGGAGAACCCAGACGGAAATGAGAATAGCTATTGCGGTAAGTGTGGCACTCTGTTGGACTGGGAGAACATGGAGGATGTGGACGCGGTGGATGTATAACCATATGCACAAAGGAACACGAGAAAAAATGTATGGAAAATAAGCTATAAAAAGAAACGAGATGTATCAAGAAAAAATATGGTGATACATCTCGTTTTATATTTTTTAAAATGAAAATAGGGTGATAGTATGAACCTTAACCAGATACAAAGAAAGCTGCAAAGAGCGTTGCTCACAAAGCGGTTTGTAACAAAGATAGGCACAAGCCAGTTTTACAGCGCGGATCAGAACCGGATGATAACTATGTACAGCGTGAGCACACCTACGCTGCAATATGTGCGGGACAAGTGGAAGACAAAGGACTATGAAATCATCAGGACGGCATCACAGGTGGATGCGGTTATGGTATTGAAAGAAATGTGGGAAGCGCTAGAGGGTTGGAAGTAGTGACAGGACGGTGAGTAAATGAGGCTTACGCCAAAGCGGGAAGCGTTCGCAAAAAATTTCATAGAAAATGGCGGAAACGCAACTGATGCGGCGAGAAAAGCTGGATATAAGAAGCCTGAAGCGGAAGGATACAGACTGCTGAAAAATGCTGATGTGTCAGCCTATATAGCCGAGAAGCAAGCTAAGTTGGATAAGCTCAACGGTACTGACACCATGTCTCTTGCTGACATCCAGAAGCGTCGTGCCATGATTGCACGGGGGGAAGTAAAAGATTCATTCGGCTTCGCTCCGGCGTTTTCCGAACAGCTTAAGGCCATGTCTGACCTGGAAAAGGCTATCACCATCAAGGAACAGAAAGAAGCGCAGCAGAAAGCAGCGAAAGCCGCCAGAGCAGCGGGTGAGTACCATCTTGACCTTGATATCATAGCCGATGTGTTTCACCCGATGGTGCGTGACATCCGGCGCGGACTACACACAGAATATGTTTTGCCCGGCGGACGCGGTAGCACGAAGTCTTCCGGGATTTCGTGTATTATCATAGAGCTACTGAAAAACCACTCAGATATGCACGCCCTGGTGCTGCGTAAGGTCGGTAACACCATCAAGGATTCCGTGTACGCTCAGATTAAGTGGGCTGTTTCAAAGATGGGGCTGGAGGACGAATTTAAGTTCAAGACTTCTCCATTTGAGATAACATACAAGCCGACCGGGCAGAAGATATACTTCCGCGGCGCTGACGATCCGCTTAAGATTAAGTCCATAAAGCCGGAGTTTGGCTACATCGGAATCGTGTGGTTTGAGGAGCTGGATCAGTTCGCCGGGCCGGAAGAGGTCAGAAACATACAGCAGTCAGCTATCCGTGGCGGTGACAAGGCATACAGGTTTAAATCATTCAACCCGCCAAGAAGCAAAAACAACTGGGCGAATGAGTACACCACGGAAGCAGAGTTCAAAGATGCTGCTGCAAAGGTGGTCCGAAGCACATACAAGGATGTTCCGGCAGAATGGTTGGGCGAACAGTTCATCAATGATGCCGAGCATCTGAAAGAGGTCAATCCTGCTGCCTACGAAAACGAGTACATGGGCGAAGCCAACGGAAACGGCGGCAATGTCTTTGAGTTTATCGAGGAGCGGACCATAACGGATGAAGAAATCAGCCAGATGGACCGCATCTATCAGGGCGTTGACTGGGGATTTTACCCGGATAAATACGCGTTTGTCCGCCTTTACTATGACCATAATAGCGAGACAATCTATTTTATTGACGAAATTTACGAAAATAAGCTGACAAACCGAAAGACGGCAGACATGATTCTTGGCAAAGGATACGATGACTATGAGATTATATGCGATAGTGCAGAGCCAAAATCTGTTACGGATTACAGGGATTTTGGTTTGCCTGCCAGAGGTGCAATGAAAGGCCCTGGAAGCGTGGACTACTCGATGAAATGGTGGCAGGGGAGAAAGATTGTTATTGACCCAGCCAGAACACCTGGAGTAAGCAAGGAATTTAAAAAATACGAATATGACCGGGACAAGGATGGGAATGTCATAAGCGGATATCCAGACAGAGATAACCACTTAATAGATGCAAGCCGATATGCAACAGAAAGACTGTGGCAAAGGAGGGGGAACAGTGCTTAAGAGAGGATATACCAGAAAAAATAAACGGCTTTATAAAATTTGGCAAGGCATTCGCCAAAGGTGTAATAATCCAAATGACAAAGATTATGAAACTTACGGAGGGCGCGGCATAAAAGTATGCGATGAGTGGAACAACAGCTCTGAGGTATTCATTGTCTGGGCACTGGCGAACGGTTATAAGGAGAATTTGAGTATTGACCGGATAGATTTTAATTCTGGGTATTCCCCAGAGAACTGCCGTTGGGCGACTTGGACCCAGCAGGCAAGAAACAAAAGAATGGAGAAAACAAACACAACAGGAGCGGTCGGCGTGCACATGGACAGAGGAAAATACCGCGCAACAATCTATGTGAATAATAAAAAGGTTGATCTTGGAAGAAACAACACCTTAGAAGAAGCAAAGGAAGCGCGCAGACAGGGTGAGATAAAGTACTGGGGTGTGAGTGCATAATGGGAATCTTATCAACGATAAAAAGGTGGTTTAGCATGATTTTTAAGCGGCAGGCAGAGAACGACTTTGATGTGGAATCCATCGTATCTCCAGAGATGGAAAAATCTATAGATCAGTGTGCGAAGATATACCACGGTCAGCCGGAGTGGTTGGACGATGATGAGGGTATTAAGACTATCAACTTTGCAAAAGCGCTTTGCTCCGAAACTGCCCGACTGACAACACTGGGTATCGGAATACATCTGGAGGGCAGCGCCCGTGCGACGTGGTTGCAGCAACAGATAGACCTTGTATACGCGAAACTCCGCGACTGGGTGGAGTATGGATGCGCATACGGAACCGTGTTTTTGAAGCCAAACGGCACAAGCCTGGATGTATTCACCCCGGCGGACGTGCTGCTTGTTGACTATGACAACCTGGACGTGCGCGGAATCATCTTCAAGGACAGCTACCAGTCCGGGAAGAAATGGTACACCCGTCTGGAGTATCACAGGTTTGTGGAGACGGTACAGGATGGCGTGAAGCTCTACCCCTACTATGTGAGCAACCGGGCATACGTTTCAAAATCTGCTGAGAGCCTGGGTGATCCTGTGCCGCTGGCACGGACCAAATGGGCCGATATGTTGGAGGACACGCCGCCGATTCTTAAGGCATCCGGGGAGCCGCTGGACAAGCCAATGTTTGGTATCTTCCGAACTCCACAGGCTAATAACGTAGACATATCGTCCCCGCTTGGGCTGCCTATATTCCGCGAAGCCGTAGAGGAACTGAAAGACCTTGACATAGCATACAGCCGGAATGCGGGCGAGATATTTGACAGCCAGAAGATCATACTGGCAGATGACCGACTGATGTATAAGAGCGGGCAGAAGATAAAACACCGTGGACCGGCGGACGCGGTTGGTCTTCCACATTACGTTAAAAATGTATTCGGCAACGATACAAAGGAGTTTTATCAGGAGATTAATCCACAGCTTAATACTGATGTCAGAATCAAGGGCATCAATAACCTGTTAAGCCAGATTGGGTACAAGGCCGGATTCGCGAATGGGTACTTTGTATTTAACGAGTCCTCCGGTATCCAGACGGCAACAGGCGTAGAAGCTGATCAGCAGCGCACCGTCCAGTTTGTCAAGGATGTGCGCGATCAGTTGGAAGCGTGCCTTAATGCCACCATATACGCACTTAACGTATACGCAGACCTTTACAACTTGTCACCTGTAGGGCCTTATGAGGTTACATATGACTTTGGAGACATCCTGTATGACCGGGAAGCGGATCGGAGCCGCTGGTGGCAGTATGTTACGCAAGGCAAGGTTCCGGCGTGGTACTACTTTGTGAAGTTCGAGGGCATGACCAAAGAGGATGCGAAGGCTATGGTTGAGGAAGCACAGCCGGAAGAAAAAGGGCTGTTTGGTGAAGAATAGGAGGTATGGAGATGATAAGTAACTGTGGACATGATGAGCGCGGTAAGTATTCCGGCGGGAAAGCGGGAGACCAGACAGGAAGCGAGTGGGCCGTTATCCCGTGGTATAGCCGCCCGTGGGGCGTTATGCTCCGGCACCCAAATGCTGCGGTAGGAAAAAAGATAGCGGAGCTTGCAGAAAAGGCGGCGAAAAATGACCATATCGGCTACGATCAGGGAGAACGTTACACATTCTGGCAGCAGCTGAAAGCATCCGGCTACGATCCGGCAAAGATTACGGTTGACTGCGAATCGGACTGTAGCTCCGGCGTTGCGGCACTGGTTAAGGCTGCGGGATATCTGATGCAGGACAAAAAGCTCCAGGGCGTGAGTATCTACTGTTATACAGGCAACCTCCGGGCGGCACTGGTAAAGGCCGGATTTGATGCATACACCGAAAAAGGATTCCTTAGCGGAGACTCGTGTCTTCGCCCTGGTGATGTTCTGCTGTTGGAGGGCCACCATGTAGCAGTTAATCTGACCGAGGGGAAGAATGCCAACGCAGGAAACCTTCTTACCGGATGGCGCAGATCATCTGACGGCAAGTATATGTATTTTTCCGGCGGCGAAGCCTTGAAAAACCGATGGGGCCTTATCAACCATCACTGGTACCTGTTTGGCGCAGACGGCTATATGCTGACCGGGTGGCACAGATGGGACGGCTACAACGCAGACCCAGAGGGCAACACCGGGGACTGGTACTATCTGGATGAGACCACCGGGGGAGTATTGGAAGGTGCTTGTTGGCACAGCCGGGACAATGGCAGCATGGAAATATGGTATGTAGAGTAGGGAGGCAGTATGGCTATACCAAAACCTATAACACGAGTAGAACAGTATCTTGCATCAATTGCCGGAGCATCAGACGTTACACTACCAGCATATCCGATAACGAGAGAAGAATATTATCTGGCATCTTGGGCCGAAAAGAGTGGATTCGAAATCGCTGAGGTAGATGGAACGCCACCGTTGGTACTGAAAGACTGCATAGGAGAACAATTTAAGGGACTGGTGCTGTATGGGAAGAGCACACAGGTGACGACGACAGGGGCGCAGCTGTTTGAAGCCATCAGTAATAAGTTAAACTCAAATGGAATCACGATCACTTTTGACGAAAACGGTGAAAAGATAGTGGTGTCAGGAACGTCAGAGCGATCACAAGAAATTCAAATCAGTAAGCCAATTCAAATGCAGGCTGGTGAGAAATATGTGTTGACTTTAGATGAAGCCAATTACTTTGAGAATATATGGTTGCGAAGTAGTAATGGTGTCAGTTTTGGCTGGTTAGGAAAGAACGTAAACAATAGGGTTATAATAACTGTTCCAGATTCGATTGCCGAAAGAACTGATTGTGTAATGTATGCTTCTGCTTTAGAGGGAGAAGCTTATAATTTCACGATAAATCATCTTATGCTTAATACAGGAAGTACCGCACTCCCGTGGGAACCGTACACTGGCGGAAAGCCGTCCCCATCACCGGATTACCCGCAGGAGATTGTGAGTGCCGGAGAAGATGGGAGCGTGACGGTGAAGGTAACGGGTAGAAATATCCTTGATATGAGGAATAGTAAAGAATCTGTTGCAAACAGCGGTGTGACATATACTCGTAATGCAGATTATTCTTTTACTAGAACTGGAACTGCTACAGAAGCTATAGGTAATGTGTGGATGGCAGGCGGTTACCTTGTAAAACCCAAAGCCGACCTATCTAACGTTTTCTGCGTTCTATTAAAGGGCGTAAAGTACAGTATCAAAGACTGTGTTTTACTCACCGTTTCTCCCGCTGGCAATGTATTAGTAGCACGCAATGAAAACTTTGTACCTACGCAAGACATGTATATAACAGGCGTAAGGAACGAAAATTTCATAGTGGGCGAAACCTACAACGATATCGTTTACCCGGCTGTTTATGTTGGAGAAAAGGCGTTGCAGTATGAACCCTACCGCGAACAACTTCTTACAATTCCCACTCCCAACGGCTTACCCGGCATCCCGGTCACTTCCGGCGGCAACTATACCGATGAGAATGGTCAGCAGTGGATATGCGATGAGGTGGATCTGGAACGAGGCGTGTATCGTCGACGGATTAAGCATGCAAATGTTGTTTTCTACAAAACAGCTTCATCTAGTACGCATGGTGGATATAGACATATGGCAGTTGATATTAAAAATTTGTCTAGGGAGTATACAGAATGTTTGTGCAATATTGCAACGTATTCCAGAGATGCAGCCAATGGAAAAGAAGGTATTCGTGCAAGTGGTGGGTATAATGCACTAGTTCTATACTATGATAATTTAACGAATGATACTGTTCCTGCCAATGTTGCTTATATTCTATCTGATCCAATCGAGACCCCACTCTCAGAAACCGACATCGCCGCTTACCGCGCTCTCACCACCTACAAAGGGACAACTATATTGGAAAGCGAGTGCTATTTAAAAGTAAAATATTCTAAGTTAAGGAAGTGATGATATGTTAAACTTACCGAAACCGATAACACGGATTGAACAGTATTTATATGCCATAGCAAGCAATGAAGAGGAAATTCGAAAACAGGCTCTTTTGACTCAATATGTAGCAGCTATGGCAGATATTTATATTCCAGAGGAGGATGCATATGTACAGGATACTGATACAACTGCGGATGTATTGCCCGAAAAATGAGTGGATTAAGCTTGTAGAGCAAGCAAGGAAAGCTGGGAAGATAACCGCTGATGAGTACGAAAAACTCATGGAGTAGACTATGCTGAGTCCAGACTATCTAAAAAGAATAGCAGAGGGCAGCGAGAATATATCATCTTCGCTGCATAGTTATATCCTAAACCGAATCATCGAAGCCATCATGATCCGCTTGGGACGCGGGGAAAAGTACATACTCACATCATCCGACCGCTGGCGCATCCAGATACTACAGGATGCCGGGTATCTGTTGCAGGATATCACGCAGGAGATAGCCCGATACACAAAGCTACAGCGCGAAGAGGTAGCCGCCGCAATGGAAGAAGCCGGAGTAAAGGCTATAGCTTACGATAAGGCCGTGTACGAAGCTGCCGGAATCACAACGGAAGCCCTAGAGCAGTCTCCGGTACTGGTGCGAATACTCCAGAGGGATTATGAAGCCACGATGGGTGAATGGTCAAATATGACAAGAACCACCGCAGAAGCCGCACAGAGCCTTTTTATCAGTGAGTGCGACAATGCGTACCATAAGGTCATAAGTGGGGCTGTATCGTACACACAGGCCGTCAGAGAAGCCGTTGATACGGTTGCGCAGAATGGTGTTATAGTCCGGTACCCAACGGGACACAGAGACACCATTGAGACGGCAACAGCGCGTGCGGTGCGTACCGGGATATCTCAGGCTTCCGGTGACATATCCATGCAGCGGATGAAAGAGCAGGAGTGGGACATTATCCTTGTATCGGCGCACATCGGGGCCAGAACGGGAGACGGTGGGGCGAATCCTGGGAACCACCTGTGGTGGCAAGGGCAGTTTTACAGCCGGACCGGGCAAGACAAGCGATTCCCTCCGTTTTCTCTGACTGGATACGGCACGGGAGAGGGCCTGGGCGGTTGGAATTGCCGCCACAGCTTCGGCCCAGGTGACGGGGTGAATAATCCGTACAAAGATATCCAGACAGCGGACAACGAGCGCATGGAGAAGTTGGAACAGCGGCAACGAGCCTTAGAGCGCAGAATCCGAAAAACAAAGCAAGCGGTTATGGGCCTACAGACTGCGGTAGAAAACTGCAAGGATGATGCGCTGCGCTTCGAACTGCAATCCGAGCTTGACAGGAAGTCTTATCTACTCCAGAAGCAGAACAAGGCATACAACGAGTATTGCAAAACTAATGAGCTGCGCCCGTTGGCCGACCGACTTAAGATTGCAAGGTGGGGCAGAGAACAGGCGGCAAAGGCGCGAGGAGCCGCACGGCGGTATGAAACAGCAAAAAAGAAAGGCTAGTTGCCTTCCTTATTGCTAAGATATTCTCTTATAAGTTTTTCCAAAATAAATGAAGCAGAGCATTTTTCCTTGATGGCAGCGATTTTTAATTTTTCCAATAACTCTTGATCAATGGTTGTTGTAAATTTAACTTTGTTCATAATGCACCTCCCGAGATAAATATACCATAAATACGTGTAGACGTAAATATGAAAATATGTTAAAATATACGTATATACATATATACGTAAAGGAGAATAAGATGCAAGAAATTTGGAAAGATGTCAAAGGTTATGAGGGATTATACCAAGTTAGTAATTTGGGAAACGTAAAAAGTTTCAAAGAAAGTGCAAAACTAGGGAAACCCAAGGAATTGATTTTAAAACCGTATTTGATCAATTCCGGATATTATGTAGTAACTCTTTATAGTAAAAAGAATAAAAGAAAATTTCAAGTTCATAGGCTTGTTGCAGAAACTTTTATTCCAAATAAGGAGGGATTGTCTTGCGTAAATCATAAAGATGAAAATAAGCTCAATAATTCCGTTGAAAATCTAGAATGGTGCACGTATCAGTATAACAATAATTATGGAACAGCAAGAATCCGTGCAATTGATACTGTTTCGCTACCGGTTTGCCAGAAAACACTAGAGAATAAAATTCTTGCTACATACTGTTCTGCACATGTTGCAGCAGAACTGCTTGGATATCCTATTGGAACGCTAAAAGCATGGTGTCGAAAAGGGATTGGCGGCGGTTATTTATGGGAGTATTTAAAATGAACATGTTTGAAGAATATAATCCAAATCCAATTATAGGAAAAAGAGTCGGAGATTGTGTTATTCGTGCCATCTGCAAGGCAACCGGGAAAGATTGGGAGACGGTTTTCACAGAACTAATGGTAAGAGCCTGCAAACTATGTGACATGCCGTCAGCGAATTATGTCTGGGGCGCGTACCTTAAAGACTTGGGATATCAGCGACACTTGATAGACGATCATGGACGTTATATCTATACAGTCAACGACTTCTGCGCAGACCATCCAACCGACACATACATTCTCTGTATAGATGGTCATGTGGTGACGGTACAGAACGGCAAATATTACGACACCTGGGACAGCGGCGGCGAGATCCCTGTATACTACTGGAAAAAGGAGAACAAATGATTGACTTAGAGTTTGTGCGTACTATCGTATCAATTTGCAGCGGCATTGGCACCATCGGAGCCGCCGCCGGGGTGCTTTATACAGTCTATTCCCATGCGAAGAAACCGCAGCAGGATATAGAGAAACGCGTTGGCGCTATTGAGACGGATATAAAAGACATCAAGGAGAAGCTGGACAACGATTATTCCAACATCAAGCAGAACCGGGAAGATACTCAACTGCTTATGAGGAGCATGTTTAATTTGATTGAAAACAAGATAACCGGAAACAACGTGGAGGGTTTAAAAAAAACCCGGGACGATTTGCTGGAAGCCCTGACAAAAAATTAAGAGGTCTGATATTGAAAGTGTATGATTTTACAGTACCGGAGCTAAACCACTTCCGGCAACTTGCGAATTTTACACCAGAGGAAAGAGCTTTATTTGAATACCGAGCCGCAGGCGTGCCAATGGAGATCTGCGCAGAAAACATGAATGTGAGCTTATCCACTGCAAAGCGGATCAGCCGCCGGGTAAACGCAAAAATAACGCGTGTGCTACTTTATTAAGTCTTTGACGACCTGTCAGGGACTTATTTTTTTTGCAAAAATACAGGTATGGAAGACGAAATAGAAATACCTATAGTAACCGACTACCGTGACATTTTAAAGTTTTTGGAGGGAATTGAACATGGCAATATATCCAAATGCCCCCATGTATCAGCCATATCAGGCATACCAGGACAGAATTGCACAAATGAACCAATATCAGCCCACGCCACAACCTTTGGCAACACCAGCGCCAGCAAATAATCAGGGTATTTTATGGGTACAGGGCGAGACAGGCGCTAAGTCCTATCTTGTAGCACCGGGATCAAGTGTGCTGCTGATGGACAGTGAAGCTGAGCGATTTTATATCAAATCTACGGACGTATCTGGCATGCCTCAGCCGCTTCGCATTTTTGAGTACCATGAGATCAACAGCAAAATGCCGCAGAAACGGCAAGAAACTGTTACGGCTGACATTTATGTAACCAGAGAAGAGTACCAAGATCTTTTTAATAAATATAACGAAATTTTAAATAGGCTCAACTCATTTTCCACAAGTGTGGAGCCTGGTGGAGCCTCTTCCAAAACAGAAAACCGCAGAGCAAAAGGAGGTACAGCAAATGAGTAACCCGCTTTTTCAGATGCTTGGCAGGCCGCAGGGCAACGGCCCTATGCAAATGATGCAGCAATTTATGCAGTTTAAACAAAACTTTAAAGGGGACCCTAAAGCAGAAGTACAGAAGATGCTGCAATCTGGACGGATATCACAGGCACAACTTAATCAGGTGCAGCAGATGGCGCAGCAGTTCCAGAGCATGCTGCGTGGAATGAAGTAGTACATTATCCTGGCCAGGAATGTAAATAAAAATTAAAGGAGATATCAAAATGGATGGAAATTATAGCTTAGCCGATATTGCGGCAGCTACTGGTAACAGTAGAAATAATGACGGCATGTTTGGTGGAGATGGTAGCTGGTGGATTATTGTTTTATTCATTTTCGCATTCTGTGGATGGGGAAACAACGGCTGGGGCAATAATGGAAACGGCGGCGGATATGTAGCCACAGCAGCTACTCAGGCGGATATTCAGAGAGGATTCGATAATTCTGCCGTAATCAGCAAACTTGATGGAATCAATAACGGTCTCTGTGATGGATTCTACGCAGTGAACAACGGTATGCTTACCGGTTTTAACGGAATCAATACCAATATCATGCAGACCGGCTTTGGAATCCAGCAGGCTATTAATGCCGATACTGTAGCCAACATGCAGAACACCAACGCACTCCAGGCGCAGCTTGCTCAGTGTTGCTGTGAGACCCGGGAAGCTATCCAGGGCGTAAACTACAACATGGCACAGAACACCTGTGCGCTCCAGAATACCATGAACAGCAACACCAGAGACATTATTGACAGCCAGAATGCCGGAACCAGAGCTATTCTGGATTACCTGTGCAACGAGAAGATTTCCAGTCTCCAGGCTGAAAACAATGATCTCAGACGTGCTGCATCTCAGGATCGTCAGAGTGCATTACTTACTACCGCTATGGCAGCACAGACCCAGCAGCTTATTAATGCGATTAATCCGGCACCGATTCCGGCATACCAGGTGCCGAACCCGAACACATATTACGGCTGCAATACGGGCTGTAACTGCTGACAACAACATCATATCTGTATCTTCCAACCATATTCCTGACATCGGCAATATGATTGGATGTTCGGCGCAATGCCGGTATTACGCAAATCGGCAGGCTTAGACCTGCCTTTTTGCGATATGAAAAAGGAGAAAACAATATGGCTGAATATGTAGCTGTTGCCGCTCAGGAAGTGGCAGCGAACGGAAACGTGGTGTATACCAACACCGCTGTAAAAGGAACCGCATGCGTGCAGCACCGGGAAGGCAGCGGCATTGTTACCCTCAGAGGAATTACTAATCAGTGCAAGGCCCGCTATTTTGTGGACTTTTCTGCAAATATTGCAGTGCCGACCGGAGGAACCGCGGGAGAAATTTCTCTTGCTATTGCAATCGGCGGAGAACCTGTCTTATCTTCTCGGATGATCTCCACTCCTACAGCTTTGGAAGCGTTTAATAATGTGTCTGCCGGAATCTTTATTGATGTGCCGCGCGGATACTGCTTTAATGTTGCGGTAGAGAATACCAGTACCCAGGCTATCACCGTGGCAAATGCAAATCTTGTGGTAACACGGGTAGCATAAGGAGGTGGGATGATGAGAGATATTAAAGATTTATGTGCGCGTATTGAAGATGAGATATCTAACATTGCTGAAAAAGGCCTCACATCCGGCAATTTGGACACGGCTTTTAAGCTGATCGATATGTATAAAGACATTAAAAACACAGAGTATTGGGATAAAAAGGGCGAGTATTATATGACCGTCTTGGAACAGATGCGTGTAGGTGACTACAGCGAGCGCCGCGGACGCGATAACATGGGGCGTTATAGCGCTTCTGATGGCCGAATGCCAGATTATGACCGCGGTTCGTCTTATATGCGCCGCGGTGAGCATTATGTGCGTGGACATTACAGCCGGAGCGATGGTCGAGATGCTTATGATGATTACATGACGCAAAAGCAGAGCTATCGATCCGGCAAATCAGAGGACTGTAAGCGTAAAATGCTGGCCGCATTAGAGGAACACTTGGATGGGCTTACGGCAGAAATCGGTGATATGTCAAAGGACGCAGAATGCCGCGAAGAACGCGATCTTGTAAAGCGCTATGTGGATAAACTTAGAGATATGCTGTAGATGTGTGGACAAGGTACTTATAGATAAATGGTAGAATGTAGATGTGAAGAGGATTGGTTACTTTTCATGGTTTTCTCACACACCTCCCGCGCACGTCCTTAATATAAACAGGTCATTCCTGGAGGTTGAAAAGCGGATGAAATTTCCGGCGTGCGCTTGCCAGATCAAAATTCAAGAGCTTTGACTGGCCTTGAATTTCCTCCTTTCACCTCGTAGCTGATAGGCTGTTAATGCGGCTTACGACCGCAGCGAGGATTCTGCTGCTATAAGCAGAGTTTTTCTTTTCCCCTTGTAAATGCCTGGTATGTAATCATGCCAGGCATTTTAGGACCGCTAGCTCAGTTGGCCAGAGCGTCCGGCTCATAACCGGATGGTCCGGGGTTCAAGTCCCTGGCGGTCCATTACCCCGCCCGTGGTCTATCGGGCTTAATCCATTACCTGCGGCGGCAGGTCAATAAATACGGCCAGGAGGATGATATGCAGAAACTTATTGAAACACTCAAATCATTTGGTATTGACATCCCGGAAGATAAGAAGGCAGATGTAAAAAAAGCATTGTCTGAGCATTACAAGAATGCCGGAGAAGTTTCTAAAACACTGTCAAAGGTCGAAAGTGAGCGTGACAGTTGGAAGGAACGGGCAGAGACAGCAGAAGCTACACTCAAAAGCTTTGATGGCATTGATCCAGAGAACGTCAAGGCAGAGGTCGACACATGGAAGCAAAAAGCAGCAGATGCAGAGAAAAATTTTAACAATAAAATTTATGAAAGAGATTTTGCTGATGCTCTTAAATCTGCACTGGAAGATGTTAAATTCTCTTCCGAGGCTGCTAAAAAGGCTGTTATGACAGACATCAAAGACGCCGGTCTTAAGCTTAAGGATGGAAAGATACTGGGGCTTAATGATCTGCTGGATCAGATGAAAAAAGACGATGCGTCTGCATTTGTTGATGAAGATCAGCAGACCGCTATGCAGAACCAGGCGAGATTTACAACGGGGATAACCCGCAATAATCATCCGGGTGGAAAGATGACCAAAAAAGAAATCATGGACATCAAAGATGCAAGCGAACGACAGGCTGCAATTGCAAGCAACATGTCACTGTTTGAGTGATCGTTGTTAATCCAGTGATTTGACTGGCGCCCAAATTACGGGCAGAAAGGGCTTAACTTTTATGGCAAAAGCAAATCTTATAAAAACAGAAAACATTCAGGTACGCGCGAGAGAGGTAGATTTTGTAACCAGATTTGAACGCAACTGGGAGCACTTATCAGAAATTCTGGGTGTGCTGAGAATGATAAAAAAAGAGCCGGGATCAACTCTGAAATCCAAATATGCAACCGGAACTTTACAGAGCGGTAAGGTCGCAGAGGGAGAGGAAATTCCGTACTCCAAATTCGAGGTAAAAGAAAAAGAGTATGCTGAAATGGATGTGGAGAAGTACGCAAAGGCTGTATCTATCGAGTCGATTAAGACTTATGGCTACGATGTGGCTGTAGAGATGACAGACGAAGAGTTCCTCTTCCAGCTCCAGACGGATGTAACCGGAAGATTTTACACTTATCTTAAGACCGGTACCCTTACCTCTACCGAGGACACTTTCCAGATGGCTCTTGCTATGGCAAAAGGCCGCGTTGAGGATAAATTCAAAAACATGCATCGTTCCATTCCGAATGGTATTGCAGGCTTTGTAAACATCCTTGATGTATATGAGTATATTGGCGCTGCAAATATCACTATTCAGAACCAGTTCGGATTCCAGTATATGAAAGATTTTATGGGATTTAATACTGTGTTCCTGCTGTCCGACAGCGAGATCCCGCGTGGCAAGGTAATCGCTACACCGGTAGACAACATTGTTCTTTACTATGTTGATCCAAGCGATTCCGACTTTGCACGTGCTGGGCTCTCCTATACAGTGTCCGGAGAAACCAATCTGATTGGATTCCATACTCAGGGCAACTACAACACTGCTGTATCTGAGGCATTTGCAATCATGGGCATGGTGCTGTTTGCTGAGTATCTGGATGCTATTTCTGTGATTACATTTGGATCATCTCAGACTCTTGGCGATCTGACTGTACAGTCTACAGCTGGATCATCCAGCGGTACCACAAAGATTACTGTTAATCCGGAAAAGGGCAACGCTGGTAACGTCTATAAGTACAAAGTGGCATCTTCTGAGACCACTGTAGAGTATGGTCAGAATGTGAAAAACTGGAGCGCGTGGGACGGCAAGAGCGATATCACAGCGGCCAGCGGACAGGTTATCACTGTAGTTGAGTGCGACAGCACATATAAGGCGCTGAACGCAGGACATACGACTGTAACCGCACAGTAATGAGGAGGTTCCGGCATGGCATATGTAGATTATGAGTTTTACCAAAAATCATTTTTCGGCAATGTCGTGCCGGAATCTGATTTTATGAGGATGTCTGAGAGAGCAAGTGACTTTATTGACAGCTTGACATTTGACCGGTTGGCAGACGGATTACCGTCCGATGATCGGCAGCAGAAACGTATAAAAAAGGCGGTCTGTTCATTGGCTGAATTAATGTATCAGATTGAACTTGCTGAAAAGAATGCAATCAATCAGGCATCAGCAAGTGCGACCGACACAAATGCCGGTGGCAAATCAACGGGCATTGTAACATCTGTAAGCTCCGGCAGCGAATCCATTTCTTACGCAACACCACAGCAGATTGGGTCAAGCGCAAAGGAATGGAGTGCGGTATATGCCGCCGCCGGAGATGTACAGAAAACGAACGACTTACTCTTAAAGACAGCGTTACCGCTTCTGATGGGAGTAAGGACGGATGATGGAATACCAGTATTGTATGCAGGAGTGTGATTTATGAAAAAGTTATTTATTTCGCAGCCAATGAGGGGAAAGACAGATGAGGAAATCCTTGCGGTAAGAGAAAAGGCAATCAAAAGTGCAGAGAAGCAGGTCGGTGAGCCTGTAGAAGTAATTGATTCTTTCTTCCAGCAAGCACCAGTGGACGCAAAGCCACTCTGGTATATTGGTGAATCCCTTAAACTTCTGGCAGAAGCTGATGTGGCGTTTTTCGCTAAAGGATGGGACGAAGCCAGAGGGTGCAAGATTGAAAATACTTGTGCTATCGAGTATGGCATTGAGACCATTATTGAAGATTATACGGAGGGCTAAAGATGGACATTTCAACATTAGGCTCATGTATAGCAATCGTTATGATTTGCTACATCGTAGGGATGGGCTGTAAAGCATCAAAAAGAATCTCTGATGAATGGATCCCGGTAATCATGGCGGTTATTGGTGGAATTCTCGGAGCGGTCGGAATGGGAGTTATCCCGGATTTTCCGGCAACGGATTATATCACAGCGGTTGCGGTCGGCATGTTTAACGGATTGTCGGCTACTGGCGTGAATCAGGTTATTAAGCAGACAACGCAGAAAGAATAATTAAAAGGCACATGTCGTGAGACAGCAGTAAGTCCTTTTCCTAAAATGAGATGGATTTATTATGCCAAGACCAACAAGAAATTTAACAAATCAAAGATTCGGAAGACTTATAGCCATTGATAAAGTTAATAAAACGGGGCAATCTCAGTGGCTTTGTAAATGTGATTGTGGAAACGAAGTAATTGTAGCTTCAAATAATTTGATTCGCAAAAATACACTTAGTTGCGGCTGTTATCAAAAAGATAGAGTGTCGGAAGCTAAGAAAATTCATGGAGATAGAAACACACGCTTATACACTATATGGGTAGATATGCGTAGACGCTGTTCCTATATTGGAGAGCCATCTTATAAAAACTATGGTGGCAGGGGCATTTCTGTTTGCGAAGAATGGGAAAAGTCATTCCTTGATTTTAAGGAATGGGCATTAGGAAATGGATATGCTGAAAATCTTACTATAGATAGAGTAAACGTGGATGGAAATTATTGTCCTGAAAATTGTAGATGGGCAACTTTGAAACAGCAAGCCAACAATAAAAGAGGCAATGTTTACGTTACTGTAAATGGGGAAACACATACATTAACAGAATGGAGTGAAATAACCGGGATTTCCTATAACACTATAACCAAGAGAAGATATCGTGGTTGGAGCGATGTGGACGCAGTTTCAACTCCCGTAAATGCGAGGTGAGATATATCTATAGCAAAATTATAACACTTTTCAATTATTACGAATCAGCCACAACAGGAGATGCGTACTGGTATCCTCATGTTTTATCCGGAGTTGACCTGATAA
>ERZ1026876.812-NODE-812-length-17534-cov-4.386750_pt1 | contig 17534 bp, 19 predicted proteins | sample MGYA00380168_ERZ1026876 | MGnify/ENA primary metagenome ERZ1026876 (study PRJEB33269, sample SAMEA4719804) | human gut metagenome | biome: human-associated habitat; feature: organic feature; material: feces | place: Cameroon | collected 2013-10 ... | reverse complement strand
CTTGAGAATCCGGAGATTAAGGCGGCTTACGATTATGTTGCCGCAAGCGGAAAGCAGCAAAAAGAAGTCGCCAAAGAACTTGGAATAAATGCAACTACATTTAATATGTGGTGCACAGGGAAAGCAATTCCAGGAACCGGAAAGTTAGGAACTCTGGCGAAATATTTCAGAATTGGTCTTTCAGATTTGGTTAATGAAAAAACCGAAAAGGAATTTAATGCGGAGTTTTCTGATGTGGTAATGAAAATTGGTCTGACAGATGAAAGATTCATGAATATTATTCTTGAATATGACAAGCTGCCGACCGATAAAAAAGATTTGTTATGTGATTTTCTTGAGAAGTTTGTTTTCTAGGCACACGGGGCAGGAACTACTTTCCTGCCCACTCTTCTTTATATCCTCTTTTTACAAACCAATAAATAAGGTTCAGTATTTTTTCGCTATTTATCTTCTGCACCATGTCGATAATTTCTTTCTTGTAATCCATGTGTTCCCTCCTATTAAAAGTAGCAAATGTATATTGTTTTGCTTAATCTTTACTAAAATTATATTATGTGATATGCTAAATTATACCAAAAATTATATATCGAGGAGGTATGTGTTATGGCACTTGTTAATTGCCCGGAGTGCGGTAAGCAGATCAGCACCAATGCGGCGAGCTGTCCGTACTGCGGCAGCACACTCTGGAAGGGAAATGCGAAGAGTCAGCCGAGATCGGCTTATGTGACGGTCACAAGTAATAAAAGCCGGACTATTGCGCTGATCCTGTGCATCTTCTTTGGATGCTTTGGATTTCACCGGTTCTATGTCGGAAAGATTTTCACTGGACTTTTATATGTATTTACATTAGGCTTCTTTTTTATTGGATGGATTGTCGACCTTGTTATGATTATTCTCGGCACATTTAGAGATAACACAGGTGCGCCGCTCAGAAGATAAAAAAAGCTCCCTGCGCCAACAGGGAGCCGACTGCACACCACGGTGCAGTGTATTACCTACACCCATATATTACCACCTGGAATGCAGTCACGCAATAGATAATGTCACAAATTGTCGAAAAAAGTCGGCTGTATTTTTTATGCCCAAAAACAGGAGGTAAACGGGATGGCGAAGAAAAAGTATACGATGGGAGCAGATGGATATTACCGGACAAAGGTGTGGGACGGAACCTACAACAAGGACGGAACGAAGCACCGGAAGAACCTGTGCAGTAAGAAGTCCAGCAAGGATCTGGAGAACCAGGTTGAAGCATTCAAGAAGCAAGTGGAAGAATTGCAGCGGAAAGGACAGATAGCTACACAGGCAAGTGATATGTCCGTGTACAAATACGCACAGCAGTGGAAGAAGACCTTTAAGCAGACAAGGGAAGCGAACACACAGGCTATGTATGAGAATATCATCGAGAAGAAGATCGTTGCCCTGTCTGGAGTAAAGCTGTCGGAAGTATCCCGTATCCACTTCCAGCAACTGATAAATAACAATGCGGATCACCCGCGCACCTGCCAGCAGATCCAGGTTACATTTAAGCAGATCATAAAGAGTGCGATCTGGGATTCACGATTGCCCGCAGAATCCTACGACCGCATCTGTTCGGATATTTCTGCACCGGAATACAAAGCACCGAAGAAACGACCACTGACAGCTCTGGAGAAGGAGGCAGTCAAAAAGGCGGACTTTACGGACCGGGAACGCTGCTATGTGTATCTGATCTATGGTCTGGGACTGCGCCGAGAAGAAGCTCTGGCACTCTGCCGAACAGACATCAACTTGCAGACCCGGAAGGTCCGGGTGCATACGGCAGTCACCTTTGTCAGTAATGATCCAATCGAAAAGGGTCCTAAATCAGATAACGGATACAGGGAGATCCCCATGCCGGATTTCCTCTGCCAGTTCCTGAACGAGTACCTACACGGTAAGAACGGATATCTGATCCAGAAGGTCCGGGGCGGTGGCAAGCTGACAAAATCATCATTCCGGCGCATGTGGGATTCCATCCGGGACAAGATCAACATTGCTGCCGGTGGAAATTCCGTGGTCGATATGGTCCCGGGTCTGACCTCTCATGTGTTCCGGCACAACTTCTGCACGGAGCTGTGCTATCAGGTCCCGAAGATCTCCATCAAAAAGATAGCGGAGATCATGGGAGACACAGAGAAGATGGTTATGGACGTGTATAGCCATATCCAAGAGGACAAGGAAAAGACCGCTGAAGCCGTGGAATCTGCTATCGGATTTTAGGACAAAATCTGGACATATGGGTATAAAAGGACATGATTTGGACATCTACTTTTACTTATTTTGTTTTACTTAACGCACTTTCAAAATTGCAATTTTAGGGATTTTCAAGACGTGAAAAACGTTGAGAATACGAGAAAAAACCGCCATTCAGAGGTTTTCTGAGTGACGGTTTTTTGTGTGAGGCATCGGGGATTCGAACCCCGGACAACTTGATTAAAAGTCAAGTGCTCAAAATGCCATTTTACCCCGAAAATTCAAGGTTTTTCGCCATCCTAAAAGGACAAAATCTGGACATGTTGGTTTCATTTTTTTCTGGATTCCCAGAGAGTCTTATCAAAAATCGCATAGTCAGACATGGCATTCGGATAATCTACGGTCTGTCCGTTTACTTCAATATCCATATAGCTCCCAGCGTGTAACAGGTCCTCCAAAAGGGAATGTGCTCTTTTGGAAATTCTTTCATATGCTTTACGTGATCCGCGTCCATATTCGTCTATAAGTGCCTTTCCCATATGTATGCGACGGCGTTCTGTCTGTGGAAGTGTGTTCTTATATACGACAGCATCCACGTCCACAAATTTGCAGCCATCAGTGTCTGCTTTGACGAGTGAGATCACATACTCACTCATATTCATTCCTTCAACTTCCGCAGCTCCGCGGATGATTTCTAACTCCTCTTCTGTGCATCTAAATCTGCACACTGCTTCCTTTGCCATCTTGTGTCTCCCTTCTTAAAGCCTCTTTGGCACTATCGAGATCTCTAAATAAGCCAATGTATTTACATTTATATGTAACCTGCCATTTTCCTGATTTTCTATGATATGTAATTCCTGTGACTCCAGATTTTGGCAAACCGCTTTCATACGATACACCAGCAGGCATCTTTCTTTTTCCTCTTTTTATGTCTGCTTTATCCTGATTGATCTTTTTTAATTTTTTGGCGCATTCTTCCGAACATGTGACTGTGGGGGAATCTTTGTCAAAAACTTTACCGCAAACAGCGCAAATCCATCCGTTTGATCGCATTTCTGCTTTGTGCGGGGCAAACTTTTCCTTATTTTCCTGCATATATTTACGTTTATGCGCGTTTACTTTTTTTCTAACAACATTATCAGCGCAATCAGGACAGTAGATTTGTCCTCCGGATTTTACCACATATTCCTTCCCGCAATTCTGGCATATATCTATGCTTCCCAGTGGACGTATGGTTTTGTTTTTGCGAGCATTATCATATGCCTTCCTCTGTGCTTTTTTTCGTTCAGCTCTGCACGCTGGGCAATACCAAGCGCGAGGTCCACCCAAGAAAGAAGTGCCACATGTTTGGCAAGTTCTTGTTCGCATAACGCTGTTAGATCTAATTTCAGCAGCACAAGAAGGACACATATAAATATCATAAGATAGGGCTTTAAAAGTAGTCCCGCATCTTTTGCATTTTTTTAGCCTCATAATTTTACCTTATTTAATCGTTTAAAAATTCTCCGTCAACAATTACAGTGTTGTTTTCATTCAGATCGGTGTCCGAAAAATCACCAGTACTTTTCCGCCAGTCATTAGCATAGTCAATGCAATAATCTACATCCTTAACTTTATACGCTTCCAGTTCTTCATCAAATTCCAAGCTTCCTACCTCAAAAAAATCATAACTCCAATCAGGTGTATAACCATTACCTTCCCATACCATCATTTCAATTTCTACAGTTCTCTTTCCATCTGTTAATCTTGTCATTTTTATACCCTCCGTTCCTTTGGTAGTTAAATGTTACCACATTGTAGCTACATTGTCAACAAAAAAATAAGAAAGAGTAGCAAAAAATCTACTCTTTCTTATTATATTAGCTATGCCTGTACAACCACCGCATCAAAACCTGTTTTTTTCAGCTTGTCAGCCTGCGCCTGTGCATTTTCTTTTCTACTGTACGCGCCCACCTGCACGCGATACAGAGCTTTTCTGTCACCGGTCGAGGATTCCTCGTCAGTTGCCTTGTCGGACTCGGTCTCTGTCTTCTGGACAATCTGACCGGTGATACCGTACACGATAGCAGACGCCACGTCCTGATAATTATAGAGCTGCACGTCATCCTTGTCATCGACAAAGCAGCACTCAACAAGCAGAGCAGGAGCTGTCACATGCTTCAGAAAATACAGATTCGGGTTTACTTTTACACCGCGATTTTTAAAGCCGATATTTGCGATCGCCTTGCAGATCTTATCAGCATATCCGTAGGCCTTGCTGGATGCAGAATAAACATACACTTCTGTGCCGGTTGTCTTTCCGTTTCCGGTCTTGTCGTTTGCTCCAGAATTAAAATGGATAGATACGTCCAGATCAACCTCATGCATCTTGCACTTCTGTACGATCTTTTTGAGCACATCCCTCTGTCCTACACCATCATTAACGGTGCAATCGTAGACAGTATGTCCAAGCTGCCGGAGCTGGCTGATAATCTCGTCTACAACTCGTCTATTCTCGGTTGACTCATTGATAAACCCAACCGCGCCACAAGCGATCTTTCCTGCCGGGTTATGACCGGCGTGTACATTGATTCTCATGTTTTTCCTCTTTCCTTTCTTTTTTGCTTAACAGGTTATTGCCGAACAATGCCGATGATTTGATGTTGACTGCTGCACTTAATTTGATAACTTTTTCCGGTTCCATACGCACCTCCTATGACAGATCCAGGCTATCTTTGTCCAAGCCAATAATGAGTGATTTTGTATCAAAGCATGGAGCATACCCTGTTGGCAAGGCTACTGGAGTACTTACTGCACCAACAAAATACGGAGTGCCACCAGTCTCTGAAGTGAACAAACCAAAATGCGAAACGGTCCCCCAACTTGCGTTTTTAACCAGCGGAAAATATATAATATCGCTATTTGAGATCTGACCATTCGAAGCTGCGCCCATAACCGTAATTTGCTTACGCTTATAATTGTTTGCCGTTGATGGCTCAGTAAAATTTGTTCCGGTCTCTGTGGGTGTAGTTGTTGACAGTCCGATATATGTATAACCTTTTTGACTACTGTTCGGAAACAGCGAATTTAAAATCTCGTTTGCTTTGCTTCTTACAATCATATATCCTAATCCTCCATATTCTTGATGTGCTTTATCCACTGGTCAAAAGTCTGCGTTTCCATCAACAGTCCCTCGCCAAACATGCGGTTTTTGATACCCATAATGATCTGGCTCCTGACATCATTCGGACAGCTTACAAACAGTGTCTCAAATTCCGCATAGTACCGCTTAAACCGCTTCTCTACATCCATTCTATACTGCTGATTTTCCTGCGCTATCCACTCATTCTTATTCATAGTAAAATACGCATCGTAGATCATGCTCACGGCGTAAAATTGGGCGTCTGGCAGTCTTTTCCGCTCAATAAACTGCTTGACCAGAGCCGTATTGCTGTCCAGCATATTGTTGTAAGTTTTCAAGATGTACTTCGGATCGTGCCTGCACACGCTCTCGTCACGCCATTTCCACAGGTAAAAAGCAGTCGGGCAGTACTTTACGTTCTGGCTTAACTTCTGGCACAAACAATTAAAGTAGCTGTCCTCATGGATGGTCAGTGCATCGTTCCACCGGATTCCATTATCAATCAGATATTTTCTCCTGTGGAACTTCCCGTGTACGAACGTGCTATCCATGTCGTGGTTGACATACAGTGGCGACTTGTCCACCGGATGCCGTGTCTCTTCAACGAATGCCGATACAAGGCTGTCAAAACCGCCGTTCTCAATCTCACGAAAGATGATGTACAGTCCGCAGGCATTGAAGAACATATCGTCCGCATCGCAGAACATCACGTATTCTGCTGTCGAATAATCAAGGCAAGCGTTACGTGCGCCGGATACACCTCTGTGTGGCTCCAAGTGATACTCCACGGCAAACGGATAACTGTTAATCAGCTCGTCCGACAGGTGTACATCTGTGCCGTCATTACAGATGATGACACCGATCTGGTCAAAATCTACGTTCTGCTGGAGCGCAACGCTGTCCAATAATGGCTTGATGATTTCATCTGTTTCCTTATACTGTGGTATCAAGATTTGCAGTTTCATATTTTGCCTCCATTTCTGTTACTAACGTTTCAATTTCTTCATCCGAAATTCCAAAAATACGGTTTGACATATTTTTCCAAAACTCAGCTTGCTTATAACTTGCAAGTAAAGATTCACGTACAAATACAGAACCATACTTTCCGAGTTTTGCAGAATAATTCCATATCGGTGAAGAATAAAAAGTATAGGACCCACCTGATTTCATATAACAAATGCTCGAACCTATAAGATACAAGCTATTAAGCAGCCATGTAGATGAAAAAGCATTTGAATATATTGTGCAGTCACCGAGAACCACCGTTGACAGTGATGAGCATCCAAGAAACATACTTCTTCCTATACTACTACATTTCGGAATGTATATTTCCTGCAAATTGTTACACATGTAAAAAGCTCTACCACTTGCAAATTCCAAATTTTTTATATTTATAAAAGACAACTTGCTACAATTTGCAAAAGTAAGATCACTAACTGTTTTACATTTAGGTATTTCAAGGTTTTCTAACAAATAACACATCTGAAATGCTGCACCGTATATACTCTCTACATCCGGAATATATATTGATGACATTGATTTGCATAGAGCAAAAGTACCATATCGTATCGTCTTTATTAGTGGTAGGTATGCCGTCATCAGTGAACTACACATCATAAAGGTACTTTGCCCTATAAGTTCAATACACTTAGGAAAAGAGGCGTTTTGTATTCTTGTGCTATAAAAAGCAGCGCCCCCAATATATTCAACATTTTCTGTATTCTGAATTGAATATAATGCCCTTTGATTAAATGCATTAGTCGCTATAATTCTTGTACTTTCTCTTAGATGAACAGTTGAGCCAAAACTGCCGAAGCTATATCCTCCGAAGCATATATCCGAAAAATATGATACACCCTGCAATATTTCCAGAATTTTAGAACAACTTGTAAACGCTCCACTCCAAATCTCTTTTATGTTTGGCATATATACTGATTCTAAATTGGAACAAGATTGAAATGCGGAATTCATTCTTTCACATTTTGGCAAACTTAAACTTGTAATTGTTGCCATGTTAAATGCGCTTTCTCCTATTGATTGGCATTCTGGCAAGTATATGTTCTGAATATTTATGCAACCTTGAAACGCCCATGCAGACATCGACAGACATCGTGAAAGCAAAACCTCCTTCAAATTGCTGCAATAGTTAAAAGCATAATATGGTAAAAATGTTACTTGAGATAAATCCACTTTAGTCAATGCTTGATTACTCGAGCAAAAATACGAAACACTTATAGTTTTAGGCGGTGTCGTAAAATAAGCATCTGTAAGTTCAAATGGTGTATTTCCATCAAGAAGACCCGGTGGCATAGCCGTTTTAGTTCCAACCACTCCACCAATTTCAACCCCGTCCGCAATATTTCCCGGCACAAGCGTCTCCGGCTTTTTCACCGTCACACGGGTCATAACTGTATCTGTGTCTGCATCCACGATCTGGTCTCCGTTTGCCATATTCAGATCAACGGTCTTCTCCATCTCGTCCCCTGCAAACGTGCCGATCACTCCTGCCACATCCACACCTTTCTTGATGTGTTCTGGTGTCAGGGTTTCCGGCTTCTTAATCGTGGCTTCCCGCAGCAGCGAACCAGCAAGAACGCTTACCGCCTGGTCTCCGTCTGCAAGCGCAAGGTCGATTTCTGTACCTTCTACAACTTTACCGTATGTAAATGTTGCGGTCTCGCCATCGGTCGGCGTGTCTGTGGTGATTGTATCCACGCCGGAATATGTCACTGCTGACCCTGTGCGGTCATACAATACAATGTCAGCCATCTATCCCATCTCCTTTCATGCTGTCTGTACTTCTTATATATACGTTGCTTCCGGTCTGCTCAGGTTCGTAATACACGCCGCCAGAATCCAGATGCACGTCTGTACCTTCCTGCCATTGTGGATGTACGCTGCGGATAAACAGGTCGTTTCCGGTTCTGATCGGATCATACCACACGTCCGTTCCCTCTTTATACAGTGTCAAATTCGCATAGCAAAGAGTTCCTGATTGCGCCAGTGCAGATACTGTTCTTGCAGGTCTTCGTACCAACTGTGCATTGATACGGCTTTTTGAGTGTTCATGCCCTTCCAGGCATTTAACCGGTATTTCTTCCAGATTCGCATGGACGATAGTGCTTTCCAGTGTTCCGCTTGTCACGGAGACCGGTTTTGCATATGTCAGCTCTGCAAATTCCTTGCTTTGGCTTATTTTCGATGATTCCATATAGACCGGAGTTGCCAAAGTCAAATCTGCTGATCCACATGATGTGCTCTGTATGCTTGCAGCCATTTGCTCTGCAGCAGCTCCTATCAAATCTGCATTCACGCTGGATGTGCTTTGCGCTGTCGCTTCTGCTGTTACTGCAGGTGCTGCCGATAATTCTGCGCTATGAGTTGATCCTGACTTAACCAGCGCATACATAATTCCAGATCTGCAGGCTCTCAGCCGCGCATGTAGTAATGTCTCAATACCAGTCGCAGCCGTCAGTAAACTGGCATTGTTGTACTGTAATTCTGCTTTCACAGAGCTTCCGGACTGATTATGTGCTATAAGATGTTTTGGTTCCACAGCCTGCAAGATTGCCTGTGTTTGACTTTCAGATATGCTTTCAGCTCCAAGCAGATAGGGTAAAGCAGTTGTCAGTACAGCATGTACCGTATCCCTGCTTATCGATCTGCCGGCAATCCGCATCGGTCTCCAACCAATCAGATTCGCATAGACAAGCGTCTTTGCTATTGTATTTGTGCTGAGTTTGCCAACGTATGGAATTGCCAACAAATCTGCATGGCAGTTAGTCTTTATGCTGTCCTGATATAGCAGATTGCCTGCTTGTGCTGCATACAGGTTTGCATGTGTCTTTGTTTTCTCGATACACGTTGACCGCATCAGACCTGGCACGGCCTTTGATAAAACTGCTCGGCTCAATGTGCTGGTTTTTTCATGCGCAGTTATAATTCCACCCGGGCATCCAAGTAGTTGCGCTGATATTGATGTCCTGATGTTACCGGCATATCCCATCATGCCTGCAATTGCTCCAGTAAGATTTGCGTCTACACTGGTCATAGATTTGGAGTGTGTGACCAGTTTTGCCAGATTAGCATCTCCCTTGCAGATCTGGATCAGATGGTTAATCTCAGAGTACAACTCTTCCATGTACCATCCATATAAAAAGTCGTTGGTACGCATAAACCGTCTTCCAGTATATCCTCGCTTTGTGGGTTCGTTTTCCCACGGCCAAACTGTACTGATCTCTTTGGATATATTGTGGACTATGGCATTCCATCTTTTTGCAGTCAGGATTTTATCGTTTTCCGCAAGGTAAATCTCAATGCTGTCGATGTCACCGTACTTATCATCCCATGTAAGATTTCCCTCTTTGTATGCTTTTTGGAGCAACAAAACCATGCTGTTCCATACATTTGTCTGGAATTTATACAAATATCCGCCTGTTGTTATGGCCTCATATGCATTCTGTACATACAAATCGCTTGTCTCGTCATTTATATGTTTTTCCCAACTCCACAGCGGGAAATCTGAATCTAAGCATGGTACGTTTTTCATCTATTTCACCGCCATCAACCAAATCTTGCTATTGCCGAGCCTGTATAAATTTCCTGACTGTCAAGACCATTTACCACATATACAGATTTTTTCTCTGTATCAATAAAAATTCCGTAAAGCCCCTCCGAAGGGTAAAATGTGTCTGCTATGGTAGAGGATGTTCCGTATCCCGTTCCCCAGAATACACCATTTTTATAAGCCAGCATTGATGCTTTGCTCAAAAAAAGTCCGCCTACATTTTTGGTCGTAAACCCAAGCGATATGTCATTTTCACCTTTTCCACATATAGTAAAATAATCGCCTTTATACTGAGCAAGTTGTGTATATTTACTGTTACCATCGAGAAGCATCAGACCTGTTGCCAACATATTTTTTGTAATAAGTAACCCATCGTCCGCAACTGTGAATCCATCTGATATCTGCAATCTTCCGTTTATTTCAAATTGCTTTTTTAGTGGATTGAACCGAATAGCACATAATTCATTATCATTCGCATCAACATACTTCGTTTCCCATGATTTGGTATTGATGACACTGGATAAAGTACCCTGCTCATCCGTAGCCGTCACAGACACCTGACCGGCTTCTGATGCGATCTCAGCAACCTTTTTATCATTGAATTCCGCATAGTCTTTCAGACTTCCCGTAGCCATCTTGATTGCTTCTGCATTGATACTGACTTGCCCTGTTTCAACGTTTATCGACAACACGATATTACCGTCTGCATCCTTGGCTACCAGCGTTCCGGTATTGATGTAATCAGCATTCAAGCCAACCACATTTACCACGTTCATGACAGCGTTTCCAGAAGAGTCCATACCGGCTTTCCATGTCTTTCCACCATCATCCGAAACAGAGAATACATTTGCCGACATTCTCCAGATATTCTGCGATTCTGCCAGCGTAGGCTTGTCATGCATATAATAGATGGTTGACCCATCCGCCTGTTTCTCTTCGGTCTTATATGCGCCAAAAGACTGCGTGATAAGGGATGTAAGAGACTGGACAGTCTTATCGTAATCAGACAGATCTTTTTTTGTGTCGTTTCGGGTTTTAATCACTTCCTGCTCTGCCTGAGAATAATATCTACTGCTGTTCCTAAGCGGGCTGTCGGCAGTGCATTTAATCGTAGTGATTCCGTACCATGCAAAAGACATATCTGTAATTATCGACTGATACTCGTTGCCTTTTCGGTCTACTACCGTACATAAATCGCCAAATTCTGCCAGAGGGTATGCAGTACGATCCAGAGTAAAAGGTCTGAATCTGGCTCCATTCACGATTTTACCTACACGGGTAATTGCATCCTGCGGATTGTTGGCAAAAAGCTGGTTATCAAGAGTCAGCATATATCCGACTGCGCCGCTGTTATAACTTACATTATTAACCGTTGTCTGCACTCCGGTAATCACCACATCATCCGTAGCTACGGTGATGTTCTGTGATTTATCAAACAGATGATATTTGCTTTCTGGATCATCCAAAGATGCAAAGTCCCAAGTAATGATCTGCAACCTGTTATATTCATCCATCCGGGCATTTCCGCCCGCAATCATTGCAATCAGTCCCCAAAGCATCCTGTGAGTTAGGCCGGTTGGCTCTGTCTGTAAGACATAATCGTCATTTTTAAATGTGGAGTAACGAATCGTTACTCCACAGGTCTCGCAACTATCTATCAACGCCTGTCCGATGGTCATAGGATAATCACTGTTGGTATAATAGGTCTGATCGCCCTTGTACATATCGTCCACAGCAGTTACCGTAACCGTGCTGCCGTAATCTTCCGGAGATGTGACAGTAAATGTGCCGATCAGAATGCTCTCAGTAGTTCCATCGTCCAGATCAAGACTGCAGGATATAGTAAACCTGGCACCGTAAAAATCATATTCCTGGTACTGGTCTGTATCATTTACAAGGGATATGGTCACCTGTTTCTGTAAAGCTACACCAAGTGGGAAAGCATTGCTGCCCGCTGAGTCAGTAAAGCTGTTTCCATTGATATAAAATGCAGCACGGTCAAGGCTCAATTTCTTTCCGTCCGCAAATACCACTTCTGCAGTCATGTAAAAATTAGTTCTGGTTTTGATTGCTTCCTTAAATTGATCGCTTACATTTCTCATATAGCTTTCATCCCCGTAATCTGGAACGATAATTCGTCCCATTTTTCTATGCCATCTTCCAAGGTTTTGCACGGCGAGTTGTAATTTGCCGCAAAAAATGCTGCGTCTTTCCAAGAGGCCGTTGTGATATCAAAGTAATGGACGTTAAATTGGGGCTTATTAAGCACCTGCTGCAGAATTTTGGCTACATCTTCAGCTGATATGTCTGACCATTTAAGCTCATAACCGCCAACCGTCCCGATTGGTGTATTATGCATATCCAGTCCCATGTCTCGTCCAGAATCTTCTGTTGAAGTAGTGGAGAGTTTAGCCGAATATTCATCCGGCTGTACCACCTCTACACCATTAAACCTTATTTTATCCTGCATAAAATCACCTCAATTCAAACGGATTTAAGTTGTTTGCGCTCTGCCGGAGCTTCGCTTCTGCGATTAGCTCATCAAACAGGACACGTCTGTTGATCTGTGCCGTAAATCTGTAAGATCCGCCTGCACCACCGCCGGATTCCTCACGCACGATTTTCCGCAACAGGCTTTCCGGAGCTTCCAGGTTCGTGCCGTTCTTCTGATCGCCAAGAACGGACAAAAACGGAGCATTTGCCGGGATCACCGCACCAGTTGCCAGATACGGGATTTTGGGAGCTTTTATAGTTTGGATATTAAATCCAAAGCTGCTCATTCCGGTAAATCTCTGGATAGCAGGCGGAATATCAATGTGTAACCTATTCAGTGTACGGATCACTGTATTAACTCCATCCACTACTGCAGAGATCATCTTATTTACAAATCCAATAATTCCGTTAATCGGAGTCTTCAGACCATTTTTCAATGCATTCCAGATCTCCAGTACCCGGTTCTTCATATTGCTAAATGCGTCAATCACAGACTGTTTGATATCAGATCCAAACTGGACTGCATTATTCTTAATCTCTGTAAACTTCTGCGAGATCTGCGTTTTCATCTGCTCGAACAGATCAAACACACGCTGCACAAGTGATTCGATGCCAAGAACCAGACCTTCAATAATGTACCGTCCAAATTCTTCAAAGAGTGTAGACGGGGAGTGGATCCCGAAAAAGTTTTTGAACGACTCCACAATGCTGTCCCAGATTGCCAGCCAGTCAGTATCCAAAATGGCTTCAACCAGTCCAATCGCCAAGCCGGAAATGATATGCGCACCTGCATCAAGCATCTTTTTTGCGATGCCAAGGTAATCAATATTTGTGATAGCCTCTATTGCACGTTTCCACATAGATTTCCAGTCAAAAGATAAAGCTGCATTGTCTATCGTATCGGCAATGCCCTTAAAAAAATCGCTCACAGTTGTTGCCGCTCTTACAGCGTCAAAAGTCTGGAAAATGCCGGAAAGTCCATCTCCAATAGCTTTTCCAGCACTATCAAAATGGAAGTTCTCAACGGCTCCGTAGAAGAAATCGACTACAGTGTTAATTCCATTTGCAAGAGTTGCCCCCATCTTGTTCCAGTTGATGGTCTCAATTCCGCCATTCAAAAAGGTTGCAATGCTCTTTCCGATTTTCTCAGAGGTTTTTCTGATCTTCTTCCAGTCGATTGCATTCATGGCTTTGTTGATCTTATCGCCAAGCATAGACCCAAGCTCTGTAAAATCTGCGTTCTTCCACATGTCCTGGATCTTCTTCGCCAGATTATTAAACTCTGATGTGACCGGCGAAGTCTTAAACATGTCAGATGCAGAGGTTCCAGAAGATTTTGTATCTTCCTTTTTGGTCATTTTGTTCAGATCATCCACCGGAGACAGGTAATTGTTCAGAGCCTTTTCTGCCTTGTTTGCACTGGATGACGTCTTGTTAAGGCTGGCCGCATAGTCCTGCTGCACTTTTGTAGCCTGTATATAGGTCTTACTGCCGGTCAAAGCGGCAAATAACTGCCCAACTTTGTTTACTGCATCTGATATCTGGTCAATAAATCTTGTCAATATCGGAGATACAACATTTAAGATAGGGGCAAATGCTGCAGCCAGGCTATTTTTTAATCTGGTAAGGGCCGACATGAGAGAAGAAATGCTTTTATTCGTCTCTGTGGAATACTGAGCAAGATTCTTAAAGCCCTCTTTTATGGCATTTCGTGCCTTGTTAAAAAGTGCGTAAACACTGCGGATTCCCAAGGCATACATTGCTATTTTTTTCAAAGATAATCCGGATTTAGTTGAATGCTTTGTAAGATTTTTAAGGTGAGAGATTACCTTTTTAATGGCATTTCCAACTTTGCCAAATGCAGATGTCACTCTGGCTTTAATGCTAAGTCCTAAAGTCTCCGCTTCAGATGTTGCCTGCAATTCCGCCTGGTATTCGTGAAGCTGTGCGTTGATCTCTGCGATTCTGGATGCGTTTGCGTCATACTCTTTATATCCAAATCCAAGACCCGCCTGCTGAAGCATCTGCTGCCGTTCGGCAAGCTGTTCCAGCTCCAGTCTCAGGTCTACTATATCCTGTCTGGATACCTGCGCAGTCTCTCCAATTTGTCGCAGATTCTCCGCTGCTGCCGCTGCCTGTTCCTCTGCGACACGGACCGCTTCCAACTGTTCTGGTGTCTTGGCGAGATCCGCAGCATATGCCCGCTCTTCTGCTCTCAGGAGGGACAGCTTCCGGTATGCTTCGTCATATTCAGCGGATCCGAAACCTTTTCCAGATTCTGCCAGTTTGGACAGCTCTATCTGCGCCTGCCGGATCTTTCCGGCAATAGTATCCAGATCAAACGGGTTCGCATTTGGTGTAGGTGACAGCATTTCCTGCCGGTATTCCTTCGCCGTCTGCTGCAACTTCTCCAGTTTGACAAGTGCTTTGTCATACTCCGCATCACCGATCCAATAGCCTTTACCTTCCATGTCTTTCAGTGCAGCTTTGGTCTTTTCAATCTCTGTCCTCAGCTCATTCTGGTGTTTTACCGCATTTGCACCGTTCTTCTCATATTCCTCCATAAATTTACGGACAGATTTCTCCATCCCGGACAGATCCTGATCTGCTCCAGATGTATCAATCTTTGTGTCAATAATAATGCTTCCGTCTGCCATGCTCTCACCACCTATCCAAGGATTTCGTTCAACCGCCGCTGCTCTTCAAGTTCTTCTGCGGTATATTGTGTTTTAAGGTCTACAAGTGATTTATTCTGGCTGTAAAATTCCTTTTCCCATTTCTCTAACTTCTTGCCTTTCATCTTTTTCTGCCGGATAGCAAGGACCTGCTGGAAAAGACTTTCTCCAATTTCCAGATATGCGCCTAAAAATGTCCACCAGTGCAAGTATTTATCTGCTCGGACTTCTCTTCCAAGCACCCTGTTTACTGCCGGAATGATGATCTGCCCATCCTGCTCCCAATCCATCATATGTGGCTTCTTCGCCTTGTCTTCCTGGATGCCCATGTCTATAAATTCAGTGGCTTTTTCTGCTGCTTCCTCGTATAATTCCGGTGGCATATCATCAAAATCTATATAGATGATGGTTAAGCAGATCAAAAACTTTTCGTCCATCTCATATTCGGGATCATTAAAAAACCGCAGAGCATCAAGCACAGCGCGGAAATCAGTACGGATGTTCCATTCCTTTCCACCTACGCTCAAACTCTGCGGAAGCTCCCACGGTGTCATTTATGGTATTTGGCAGTAGCCGCACGCACACGCGCCAGCTTTTTATCGACTCTCTGATTGGTAGTCTTTTCGATCAGTCCTGCGATCCCTTCCAGTACGCTCTCGAAGAAGAAATTTCCATTCGGCAAGAGAGTAAGCGGAGAGCATTTCTGGAAGATATTCTCAGAAACCTCGCCATTCAGCAGCAAATCAAACTGACTTTTAATCATGTCTGACAGCTTAACCACGTCTTCAGCTTTTGGATCGTCTCCAAGCGTATAGCTCTCAACGTTGGCTGCTACATCATTAAATCTTTTGATGATATCCGTGTCGGTCGGGATAAATGTAAAAAAACCAATCTCTGCGCCAGTATTATCATTGATCGCGATTCTGACCGAACCGGTATCAATAGACAAATTCATTTTTTCCATCTTTAGCCCTCCGTAAATTTCTTGGTAGTCGGGTTAAATGTACCTTTGACACGATTGCCAACATAAGTGATGGTGAACGGGATCTGATATCCAGAAGTGTCTCCGCCGTAAGAAGTAGGAACAATATAACAATCCTGCTTGTATGCTTCGTATGCTCCTTCGGTATCCTCACCCCACAGATGGACCTCAACTGCTGTTGTCTTACAATTATCATCCTGATACCGGTTGTCAATGATCTTCTGAAGAGCCGTAAACAGCTCGGAATCTGTGTCTGCATAGAACGGATCTGCATCAGCAGATACTTCATAACCATTATGCTTAAAGGTCGTTTCTCCGATGATATTCTTTGATGTCTCGGTGTCAGGGTTCATTTCCACATTAAACTCTTCCAGGTCTTTTCCCAGTCTCTCATAAGCTGGAGTCAGACCGCTGCACAGAGATCCTGCATCAACATAGTGTGCCATATACTTTCTGTCGATTCTCATAAAAAAATCCTTTCTACCTATAATTCTTAAAAGGTGTGTAGGTCAGCGGCTGCTTGCATAATCATGCAGTCGGATTTATAAAGTTTCAAAATCGTATTTGTACCGGACAGCCATCGGAAGCACCCAGTCCTGTATACCTTCTTTTGTCGGCTCTGTCGGATATGGATTTTCCCGTGTGATCCGCTTGATAATACGTCCGCCTGTCAGCTCCGGAAACTGTTCCAAAAAAGCAGTTCTCCCATTGATCGTGACTGGTTCTCTACATAGCCACTTTCCAAGGCTATTCAAAAATTCCTGTATTGTAATCTTGTTTCGTTCTTTACCAGAGGATGTCCGGTAAACAATCAAAAACTGATACTGGCATACCTGGTGCATGACTCCGCACACATCTTCATGTTCGTTGTATACAAGTGCCCCGGTATCGTCAAAAAAGGCAATGCCGCTTTTTTCATCCAATTCCCCGTATCTGATTACTTCCCCTTCCAGAAGATCCGGATACTGGTTCAGCACGGATTTCACCGCTGTCTGCAAAATGGTAAACCCGTCCGCATCTGTGCCTATCGGTTTTTCCACCTTATCCACCTCCTGCCGTCCGCTTTGCATTTCTTATCCATTTAGATCCATCAGCTCTTTTGGCTGCATCAAACCAATGGTCCGTCACCTGCGGATGTGCTTCTTTTGAGTATTGCAAAGGTCTGGATGTTGCTTTTAACTTTGCTCCCTCACGATATCGTAAGATATAATCAGATGGTCCCGGACCGGTCGGAATCTTCATCGGTCCTTTTCCGGTGTCACGGTCAACCATTGCCTTGCCCTCATACAGATACCGTCCTTGTGGCTTTGCTCCGGCGCATACCTTACCGGTTCCCTGCATAGCCGCGCTCTCGGCTCTTGTGACGTTGATAAACGTGCCATCCTGCATAGGCATAAAAGGTATCATGCTGTTCATTACATTCCCGTCCAGCTCATACTGGGCGCGCTGAAACTGCTTGTTGAACCGTGACATATCAATATTGAG
>ERZ1026876.810-NODE-810-length-17577-cov-9.037667_pt1 | contig 17577 bp, 16 predicted proteins | sample MGYA00380168_ERZ1026876 | MGnify/ENA primary metagenome ERZ1026876 (study PRJEB33269, sample SAMEA4719804) | human gut metagenome | biome: human-associated habitat; feature: organic feature; material: feces | place: Cameroon | collected 2013-10 ... | reverse complement strand
CACACCGAGATCATGGAGAGCTTTGACGGCATCGATATGGACGCTGCTGGCCGCGTTGCCGGCAATGGCTTCTACTACCTGCTGGGCAACATTGCCCGCCTGCATGAGGCTGTGCTGGCTTATGCCCGCGACTTTATGATCGACAAGGGCTTCACCTATGTCATTCCTCCCTTTATGATGCACGGCAACGTGGTGCAGGGCGTGATGTCCTTCCCCGAAATGGATGCCATGATGTACAAGATCGAGGGCGAGGATCTGTACCTGATCGGTACCAGTGAGCACACCATGATCGGCCGCTTCATCGACCAGACCCTGGACGAGGCTACTTTGCCCCTGACCCTGACCTCCTACAGCCCCTGCTTCCGCAAGGAGAAGGGCGCACACGGCATCGAGGAGCGCGGCATCTACCGCATCCACCAGTTCGAGAAGCAGGAGATGATCGTGGTCTGCCGCCCCGAGGAGAGCGCCGACTGGTACGAGAAGCTGTGGCAGATGTCTGTGGAGCTGTTCCGCAGCATGGAGATCCCCGTGCGTCAGCTGAACTGCTGCTCCGGCGATCTGGCTGACCTGAAGGTCAAGAGCTGCGATATCGAGGCCTGGAGCCCCCGCCAGCAGAAGTACTTCGAGGTCTGCTCCTGCTCCAACCTGGGCGATGCACAGGCACGCCGCCTGCACATCCGCGTCAAGGGCAAGGACGGCAAGACCTATCTGGCCCACACCCTGAACAACACCTGCGTGGCTCCTCCGCGTATGCTGATCGCCTTCCTGGAGAATCATCTGCAGGCCGATGGCTCCGTGACCATCCCCAAGGTGCTGCAGCCCTACATGGGCGGCCTGGAAGTTATGGTTCCCACCCACAAGAAGGGCTGAACCTGAGCTTTTCCACAAGGCACTCATAAAATGTTGAAAACCCCGTCGTCCGCGTGATGCAGACGGCGGGGTTTTGTTGTGTAGAAAAAACAAAAAGAAAAAAGCTCCTGATTTTTCAATCAGAAGCTTTTTGGTGACCCGTACGGGAATCGAACCCATGTTACAGCCGTGAAAGGGCCGTGTCTTAACCGCTTGACCAACGGGCCTTATATAATACAAGATTTCGCTAAAACAGCAAGCAACTTATCGGCTACTATTGCAACCGACCCCCAAGTATTTTAGCGAAACCTTGTATCATGTGGTAGCGGTAACTGGATTTGAACCGGTGACACTTCGGGTATGAACCGAATGCTCTAGCCAACTGAGCTATACCGCCATATTTATTTTGTGCACTTGAACAGTGCTTTATTATTATATCCAATCGACCGCGATTTGTCAACAATTATTTCGCAAAAATTCAAAAATTTCTGAAATATCTCCTTTCATGGTGTAAAAAAGACGCTGTAACAGAAAAAAGTTACAGCGTCTTGCATAAATCATTCCCGGTATTTCTCCATCATTTCCTTGAACAGCACAGCCGGAGAGGGCGGCGTGTAGGTAATGGCGTTGGCACCCGCCGCAATGGTGGCGGAAATGCTCTCGCCGGTCTTGCCGCCGCTGGCGATGATGGGCACATCCGGGAACTGCTCCCGGATCTTTGCCACCACCCGGGGCGTGTCGGTGCTGCAGGCCACATTCAGGATGGAGGCCCCGGAATCAATGCGGCTTTGGATGTTGGTGTCCTCTTTTGTCACTGTGATGATGACCGGGATGTCCACCACCCGCGAGACCGCCAGCAGGTTCAGGTCAGAGATGGGGGAATTGAGCACCACGCCCATGGCACCCTGGCTCTCCACATCGCGGGCAAGGTTTAGGGTGCGCACGCCGTGGGTGGTGCCGCCGCCCACACCGCAGAACACCGGGATGTAGGATGCCTTGATGATGGCATCGCTGATGGCCTGCTGTGGCGTGAAAGGATAGACCGCGAACACCGCGTCCGCGTCGCAGTTGCGGATGATGGCAAGGTCGGTGGTGAATACAAAGCTTTTCAGCCGCCGCCCGTTGATGACGATGCCGCTGGCGGCATATACCTCCTGGGGCATTTTCAGGATGTTGTGGCGCAGGCGGCTCTCTACGTTGGGGGAAGTTTTCTTTTCAGCTGCCATGGGCAAGTCCTCCGTTTCTCAATTGTTTCAAATAGGAACTATATTATAGGAAAACAGGGGAGTTTATGCAAGAAACATCCTGTGAACAGTCTGCAAATAAAAATCGACCCTCTCCGTCCGTGCTTCACAGCACCGGAGAGGGTCGTTCCTTTAATGTGTTCTAACGTATTCCAAAATATCCTCAGGCACGCTGGCCAGTGCATCGGCTCCGGCAGCAGTCAGCTCTGCGCGGCCCCGGAAGCCCCACAGCGCCCCCATGGCAGGCAGACCGGCATTGTGCCCGGTCAGGATATCGACATCGCTGTCGCCTACGAACAGGATGCTGGCAGGGTCTGCGTGCAGGTCCTGCATCAGGCTGTAAACACCGGTGGGGTCGGGCTTGGTGGGCACGCCCGGGCGGCTGCCCCGCACCAGAACAAACCGACCTGCCCCGAAATAATGCTCGATGATCTTGCCGCACAGCGGGTCAGCCTTGTTGGAGAACACCGCGCACTGCACGCCCGCGGCGTTCAGCGCGTCAATGAGGGCAGCAATGCCCGGGTAAGGCGCGGTCTTGTCCTCCTTGTGGGCATCGTACCGGGCGGTAAACTCCGCCAGCGTAGCGGCCAGCTGCTCCGGTGTGCGGGCATCGGCGGGCGAAAACCGCTCCACGAGCTTCGGGATGCCGTTGCCCACCATGTGCTTGAACTGCTCCACCGTAAACTCCGGCCACCCGTGCTGTGCGCACACCCAGTTGCCTGCATCAGCCAGGTCGTCGATGGTGTTCAGCAAAGTGCCGTCCAAATCAAATAAAACTGTCTTTATCATGGAAAATTCTTCTTTCTGATCCTAGAAAATATCGTTATCCTCTTTGCCAAGGGCTCCCCTACTAGGGGAGCTGTCGCCGTAGGCGACTGAGAGGTTTAATCCGTCTCCAAAGCTTTGAAAAATTTCTCCGCATCCCGCAGCGGCACGCTCCTCACCTTGAGCTTTACCCAGCCGGGAAAGGTCAGGGTCAGGTTGGTGCGGCCAACGCTGGCAGCCCAGGGGCTTTGTGCGGCGGTCAGGCAGACATCCGGGTGGAACACACAGACGCAGTGCAGGTAGAGCCCCTGCTGCCGCCGCAGGGTCATGCGGCCCTCCCGCAGCCAGAGACCCTCCCGCCGGTAGCCAGCCGCGGCCCCGGCCAGCAGTGCCCCAAAGAAGAATGTGGGGATGAGCAGGGTCACGGTCAGCTGGGGCAGCACTGTGGCCGAGACCAGCGTTAGCAGCAGGCAGAGCGCAAAGGGAATGCCTGCCGGTGCAAAAAAGATGAGACTGCGCTGCTCGGTGTGGGCCAGCAGGTCGGGCGGCATCCGGAACTCGGGCAGCAGCTCCCGGAACAATGCATCCTGGCCGCTGCGGTAGACGAACAGCGGCAGCTCGGGGGAGCAGCCGCCCGCCGTTACAAAGACCGGCCAGCGCTTCATCAGCCGGGCAGCGGGGGAGATGCGGACATCTGCAAAACTGATCTCGCTTGTCCGCACCCGGCACTCGAAATGTTCCAGCCAGCCGCCCCGGCTGCCGATCTGGTCGGCTGTGTGCCAGACAGTGTAGTGCACGGTCTGGGCAAAGCTGCGCATCAGGCTGGCCCCCAGCAGAAAGCCAGCAGCCGCCAGCAGCCACGCCGCGCCTGCAGGGAGCCACCGCGCCGCGAAGCGGGCCAGAAAGCTCACCTGGATCTGGGCAAAAACGGCAGGGTTCCAGTCCGGAACATCCCGGGTCTGGCGCACGGCCAGCACGAACAGGGCCAGCGTGGAGAGGCCGTTGGCCCCCAGAAAACCCAGCGCCGCCCGCTCCCCTCCGGCGGGCCGGTGCAGGGTAGGCTTTACCAGAGGCATCAGCTGGTCTGCCACCGCCTCGGCATCGGCTTTGGGCAGGCAGACCGAAAGGGTGTGCTTTTGCGCCGCGCCCACTGGGTAAAGGGTCAGGCGGCTTGCCCCGGCCATCCGGTAGAGCAGGGGCCGGTCGATGGTCAATGCAGCCAGCATCTCGCCCCGCAGGGCACGATCCAGCCGGATGCCCAGCCGCCAGTGCAGATGAAAGACTCCGGTGTCGTCCAGGCTCCAGCTGCTCACATGCAGGATGCCCCAGCTCACGGCGCAGAGCAGAAGGAACAGCAGTGCATCCTGCCGCAGAGCCGTGTGCAGGGCTGTCCAGTTCCGCTCAAACAGCACCTGGACCAGCGGCAGCAGATAGACCACCAGCGTTTTGCGCAGAAACCGCAGAACGGTAAAGGGGTGCAGGCGGCGTTCGTTCATCGGATCTCCTCCGCAAGGGCATGGGTGAGGGCAGCGGCCTGCTCTGCCGGAACCGCCGGTAAAATAAGCCGCGTGCCCGGTGCCGTGATGACGACCACCGATACCCCTGCCAGCCGGAGCAGCGGCGTGCGCAGCCGGAACAGCCCTGTTACGGCCCTGCGTCGAATCGCCCGCCGCAGCGGGAAGACGATGCCGGAGTACACCGTCAGGGTCTCCGCGCCCAGCGCGGCGGCATAGCTGCAGGCGCGCTGGTACACCACCGCCACCAGTGCGGCCCAGAGCAGGCAGAACACCACCCCGGCGGGCAGGCTCTGCCAGAACACAAAGGGAGCCGCCAACAGGCCCGGGATGGCGGCCCAGCAGCAGAGCACAGCCCGGCCCCGGGGCGGGATGATGAGCGCCGTGCGGCGCAGCTCCCGCTCCGTCACTTGCTGTTCAGCTCCCAGGCATCGGTCAGCAGGTGCAGGGTATCGTCCTGCGTCAGCACCAGGATGCGGTCCCAGGGCAGCAGAACGGTGTTGCCGTGGGGGATGATGAACTCGGTGTCGCGGGTGATGCTGACCAGAATGGCATCACCGGGAATGGGCACATCCATGATGGCCTTGCCCGCAAACTTGAAGTTCTCGGGCAGCAGGATCTCGTTCAGGCTGGCCGTGCCGCCGCCCAGGCTGAGCAGCTGGCGGATGGTGTCTGTCTCGATCTCCCGCTCCAGAATGTGGCTCAGGTTGTCGGTGCCGCAGACCACGGTGTCCACGCCTAAGGTGTGCAGCAGCTCCCGGTTCTTGGGGTTGGAGGCCCGGGCCACGGTGCGGTCCACGCCGAACTCCCGCTTGGCGATCTGACAGGCCACGAGGTTGTCCTCGTCCGAGCCGGTCACGGCCACAAAGGCGTTGCAGCTGCCAACATCGGCGGTGCGCAGGGTGTCCACGCTGATGGAATCGCCGCAGATCACGGGGATGTCCAGCGAATCTGCCAGCATCCGGCACTGGGCCTCGATGGGTTCAATGATGACCACCGAATGGTGGTTCGTCAGCAGGCTCTGGGCCAGATACCGCCCAACACGCCCGCCGCCTGCAATACAAACTTTCATATTGGTACCTCGTATTACTTTGCGTAAAACTAATTGGGATAAAACCTCACTTCGCCAGCGCACGGAACACTGCCTGCTCTGTCAGGATGGTGGGGCAGATCGTGTCCAGCTCGTAGGTCTTGTGGTAGAGCACCTGCAAATGCGGGTCAGAGACGCGGCAGATGACCTTTTCGCGCCGGAAGATGTTCTTTGCGATCTGTGCGGCCATCAGGTTCACGGAGTCATCCTCGCTCACGGCGGCCACAGCGTCGCAGTTCTCCACGCCGCCCTGCTTGAGGATGTCGGGGTCGGTGGGGTCGCCCACAAGGGCCGTGCCGCCAAAGGAGTAATCATCAAAGCTGTCCAGCCGCTTGAGCTGCTCGGGGTCCTTTTCGATCAGGGAAATATCATGGCCGATGCGTTCCAGATCCCGCACCAGTGCCGCGCCCACCTGGTCGCAGCCGATCACCAGAATATTCATGGATGTCACCTCATTGTTCAAAATCTGTTGTTATCTGGCCCGGCATTCCGCGTCAGAAGGAAACACAGGGAAAAGCGTTGTGTCCAGTATAGCATATTTCCGGCGGCAGATAAATACAGAAAAAGCAGACAGTGCTCCTGTATAAAATTTGTGATTTTTCGTGCGCAGGCTCTCAGAATATGATATACTGGAGAGCGAACCCAATCTGAATGTGTGCAGAGCGCCTGTGCCGCTTTGCAGGGAGGAGAACCCATGTTTCTTGAAATACTGAAAGCCATCCTGATGGGCATTGTGGAGGGCATCACCGAGTGGCTGCCCATCTCGTCCACCGGCCACATGATCCTGGTGGAGCAGGTGGTCAAGTTCAACGCCAGCGAGGAATTCATGTCCATGTTCCGCGTGGTCATCCAGCTGGGTGCCATTCTGGCCGTGGTGGTACTGTTCTGGAATAAGCTCTGGCCCTTCGGCCTGCGCCATGGCCGCGTCTGCTCCAAACCTGCCGTCTGGCAGCTCTGGTTCAAGGTGGTGGCCGCCACCATCCCGGTGCTCATCATCAGCCCGCTGGACGACTGGTTTGAGGCCCGCTTCTACAATTACATCACGGTCGCCGCCATGCTGATCCTGTATGGTGTCCTCTTCATCCTTGTGGAGAACCGCCGCACCGCCCCGCATGTCACCCGGCTGGAACAGATCACCTACCGGGAAGCCTTCATCATTGGCGTGTGGCAGATGCTGGCCATCATCCCCGGCACCTCCCGCTCCGGTGCCACCATCGTGGGCGGCCTGCTGCTGGGCCTGTCCCGTGCCTGCGTGGCCGAGTTCACCTTCTTCCTCGCCATCCCGGTTATGGCGGGCGCGTCCCTGCTCAAGGTGGTCAAGTTTGTTCTCTCCGGCGCTGCGATGACCGGCACCGAGATCGCTGTCCTCGTGGTGGGCTGCGTGGTCGCCTTTGTGGTCAGCCTTGCCGCCATCCGCTTCCTGATGGATTACGTCAAGCGCCATAACTTCAAGTTCTTCGGTCTTTACCGCATCGTGCTGGGCCTGATCGTCCTGGCCGTGGCCGCCATCACCGCCATTGCGTAAATCGCTCCCCAACCCCCCAGCCGCCCGCCCGGGCGGCTTTTTTGCGCCATTGTTGAAAAAATGCACATGAACGAGTATAATAATATTGTCAGTTCGGAAGGGGATTCGGAGGAGAGGCGCTTATGGCAAGATTTGTTCCGTTTATTGTAGATGCCGGTGATAACCAGAAAATTGGCGTACAAATCACGCGGATGAAAAAAACGGATGCGGCACAAACGGAAAAAGAGCCACACTGGCAGACAAGCTGGATGTCGGAGTATATTCAGAGTAATTCCTTTGAAAAATATGCGCTGAAAACCGCAGATGGGGAGCTGGTTGCTCTGGCTGCGTATGAAATATTGGAAAATGATGTAATGGTTCACATCACTTATATTGAGAGCCAGCCGCAGAGCAATCCGACAATTGTTGGACAGGCCAGAAAATACCATGGAATAGGGCGGGTCCTGATTGCCTACGGTATCAAGCTGTCTATTGACCATGCGTGCGGTGGGACGGTTACCTTTGAAGCAAAGGTTCCGGAGCTGGCAGAGCACTATGTGCAGAATTATGGTGCAAGTCCTCTTCCAAGTTTTGGCGGAGCTCCGCGTTATGAGCTTTCCGGTGAAGCTGCAATGAAAGTATTTGTTATGTACTTGAAGTGAGGTGTTTGTAAGATGACAGCACAGGAATATTTTGAGAGAGATCCGGAGCGGGAGGAGTTTTACCGCACCTTTTACAAAATATGCCGACAATTCAATGTTACGTGGTCTGCTGCATCCCCTGAGGTCAAGGCATTTGTGGAAGAAGCCACCCGAGTGGCCTACGAGCAGGGGAAGGCCCGCCGCAATGGTGAGAACCTGAATACAGTAAAGCCGTTCTTTGGGGACGAAGCCTGTTGACCCCGAAACACCCCCGCCGCCCGCACGGGCGGCTTTTTTGCGTTACGGGACAATTGCACCGGCCCCGGCCTTGTGCTATACTGGAGCCATAAAGAGAGAACCCGGCGGCGGGAGAGTGCCGCGCCTGAAATTGTCAAAAACGGAGGAGATCCCTATGGAAGCATCGACTGTATATTACACCGACTTCCGGTGTCCTGTGGGCACCAGCCTGACCGAAAAACTGCGCCGCCTGTGCATTGCGGCGGGCATCAAGAGCATTGATATGGACGGCAAGTTCGTGGCCATCAAGATGCACTTTGGTGAGCTGGGCAACCTGGCCTTCCTGCGCCCGAACTACGCTAAGGTGGTGGCAGACCTGTGCAAGGAGCAGGGGGGCCAGCCCTTCCTGACCGACTGCAACACGCTGTACCCGGGCAGCCGTAAGAACGCGCTGGAGCACCTGAGCTGCGCGCAGGAAAACGGCTTCTGGCCCATGACCACCGGCTGCCAGATCATCATTGGCGACGGCCTGCGCGGTACCGATGAGCTTGAGGTGCCCGTGCCCAACGGCGAATACTGCAAGACCGCCAAGATCGGCCGCGCCATTATGGATGCCGACATCTTCATCAGCCTGACCCACTTCAAGGGCCACGAAGCGACCGGCTTCGGCGGAGCCATCAAGAACATCGGCATGGGCTGCGGTTCCCGTGCGGGCAAGATGGAGCAGCACTCCTCCGGTAAGCCTGCCGTGCAGGAGGAGCTCTGCCGCGGCTGCCACCGCTGCGCCAAGGAGTGCGGCTCCGATGCCATCCGCTACAACGAGAACAACAAAGCGGTCATTGATTACGAAAAGTGCAAGGGCTGCGGCCGCTGCATCGGTGCCTGCAACTTCGATGCCATCTATTCCATCGACAGCAGCGCCAACGAGGAGCTGGACCGCAAGATGGCAGAGTATGCCGCCGCCGTCTGTGCAGACCGCCCCTGCTTCCACATCAGCCTGGTGCAGGATATCAGCCCCAACTGTGACTGCCACGGCGAGAACGATGCTCCCATCCTGCCGGATATCGGCATGTTTGCCTCCTTTGACCCCGTGGCGCTGGATCAGGCCTGTGCCGATGCCTGCCTGAACGCACAGCCCCTGCCCAACAGTCAGCTGGGCCAGAACCTTGCAAAGCCCGGCTGGAACTGCCACCACGACAACTTCAAGGATTCCAACCCCAATGTCGAGTGGAAGGCAACGCTGGAGCAGGCTGAAAAGATCGGCATGGGCACCCGCCAGTACACCCTGAAGAAGATCTGAACATAAAAATAAGCCCGACAACGTCGGGCTTATTTTTGTGTCTCTTGCATTCAGGGGCAGACGGAACGATCAATACTCGCTGGAAGCCGGGACCAGTACGTCAATGACATCGGCCAGGGCTTTCCAGTTTTCCTCGGAACAGCCGGGCAGCTCTTTGGCATCCAGACCGGCATCCTCGATGCGGCCGGTCATGCTGTCCTTGTCGGTCAGCAGGGTCTCGGCATCGGCCTTGATGAGCGGCCAGGCATCGGCAAAGCTCTGCTGGTCATCGGCGCTCAGGCCGTCGAACCACTGGGTATAGGCATCTTTGATGTCGCTGACCGGCTGGATGCTCATATTGCAGCCATCGGCCCATTTCAGCAGAGAAGCCGCCGCGATGACGGATTTCAGCGAGCAGCCGGACACGCCGGGGCCCCAGCCGAGGCAGGGGGCAAAGGCATCGTCCGGGTCAGAGAGGGAGAACAGGGAATTCTCGCCTGCGTCCAGCGGGCCCACCTTGCCAGTGTCGGCGGTCACGGTGGAAGAGGGGATGCTCTCGCTTGCAGAAGCGGAAGAGCTGGAAGCGGCAGTGCTGCCGGAAGAGGTGCTGCAGCCTGCCAGCACGCCGCACAGCAGGGCGGCGCAGACCAGCAGGGAAAGAATACGCTTGCGAATCATAGGAAAGCCTCCTTTTATCGTGTTCCGGCCCATCTGCCGGAGAAACTGCTCTGGTACATTTCTAGTATACTGTTCTGCCGGGCTGTTGTCAATCGGCGTGCGCAGGACGATTTTTCACCCCGGCTGTGCAAACTATACAAACTTTTGCCGTTTTTTTCTCAGTCGGGCGGGATTGACATTTTTTGCGCTGGCGCGTATAATCCGGCCATGGTTAAACTTGAAGAAATGGGTGAAGAACCGGAAAAAGGGGGAGAAACGGATGCAGAAATTCCTGCGGCGGCTGGAACGCTTTTCACAGTCGCTGCTGTCGCCGCTGTCTTATCTTTCGGCGGCGGGCCTGCTGCTGGTGCTGGGGGCGCTGCTCACCAGCAAGCCCTTGTGTCAGGCGCTGCCGGTGCTGCAGTGGGCTCCGCTGCAGCTGGTGGGTCAGCTGCTTTACAACGGGATGATGGTGCTCATCAACAACCTCAGCGTCATTCTCTGCGTGGGGGTGGCTGCCGTGCGCGCCAAAACCGAAAAGCAGGATGCCGCCCTGCTGGCGCTGATGGCCTATCTGGTGTTCCTCACAGCCAACCACACCGCGCTGGAAGCGCTGGGACTGCTTGCCCAGCCGAACGGGATGACCGGCCTTGCGGGCACGGGCCAGACCACCATTCTGGGCATTCAGGTGGTGGACACCGGTGTGGCAAGCGGCATCGTGCTGGGCTTTGCGGCGGCGTGGCTCTTCAACCGCACCTGCGAAAAGCAGTTTTATGGCATGATCACCCAGCTCTATTCGGGCCTGCGGTGGTCGTTTTTGTGTCTGTCGGCGCTGGCGGTGGCACTGGGGCTGGGGTTTTGCTTCGTCTGCCCGCCGCTGCAGCGGGCGGTCAGCGCCCTCACGGGCTGGATCGCGGCTTCAGGGAACGCGGGTGTGTTCCTTTACGGCTTTCTGGAACGGCTGCTCATCCCCACCGGCCTGCATCACCTCATCTATATGCCCTTCCAGTTCTCCTCGCTGGGCGGCAGCCTGACCGTAGGCTCTGTGACCTACACAGGTGCTTACACCGTCTGCATGACCGAGTACACCATGGGTCTGCCCCTCTCGGACGGCATCGTCTGGATGTACACCGGCTTCACCAAGACCTTTGGCTATCTGGGCATTGCAGCGGCCTTCATCTTCACGGCCCGCAGGGAGAACCGTGCCCGTACCGCCGCCGCTATGATCCCGCTGGCGGTCACGGCCTCGGTGGCCTCCATCACCGAACCCATTGATTTTCTGTTCTGCTTCGTTTCGCCCCTGCTCTGGGTGGCTCATGCGGTCATTACGGGCGGCTTTATGGTGCTGCTCCATGTCCTGCATGTCCGGGCCTTTACCTCCAACCTGCTGGGGTCGCTGGTGTTCAACCTGAGCGCCGGGGAGCAGCTGCAGAATCTGCCGCTGCTCTATCTGCTGGGCCTTGCGGAGAGCCTGACCTACTTTGCCGTGTTCAGCATCCTCATCAAGGCAAAGGATCTGCCCACCCCGGGCCGGGAAGCAGACCTCTCCGCAGACCAGTCCCCGTACGCCGACCCGCAGGAGGTGTGCCGGTTCATCGCCGCGCTGGGTGGGCCGGAGAACATCGCCCAGCTGGGAAACTGCTTCACCCGCCTCCGGCTCACGGTGCGGGATGCCTCGCTGCTGGATATGGGGGCTCTGCGCTCCCTGCCCCATAAAGGTCTTGTGGTGCAGGGCACCCGGGTCCAGCTGGTCTGCGGCCTGCACGCCGCCCAGCTCCGCCATGCGCTTGAACAGCAGCTTGCCGAGATGGCCCCGGTGTGATTGCATTTTGATAAGAGAAACGGTATAATTGTGGCGAAACCTCTCAGTCGCCTGCGGCGACAGCTCTTCTAACAGGGGAGCCAAGAAAGGCCCCTGCTTCTCCTATTAGGCAACAACAACCGCCGCCAGTGGCGGATGAAGGGAGTTGTTGTTGGGGCAGCGGCCAACAAGGCACAAGTGCAATACTTTGCACGAAGTGAATGTTGGGAGCCGCAACCCGGACAAGTGGCATTGCGAAGCAATGACGGAGAGGTTTAGCAATGGGTAACCTGAAAATAAAGGAGAACATAAAATGCAGAATAACACCTTTTCCGTCGAAGGTCTCTTTGATTTCCTGAACGCCGGTGTCAGCGCCTTCCACTCCACGGCTGCGGCTGTGAAGATCCTGGAGGAGAACGGCTATCAGAACTGCCCCGAGAGCGCAGCCTGGGAGCTGGTGCCCGGCGGCAGATATTACACCACCCGCAACGGCTCTGCCGTGCTGGCATGGCGGATGCCCAAGGGCGAGCTGACCGGCTGGCATGTCACCGCCAGCCACAGCGATTCTCCCACCTGGCGCATCAAGCAGCTGGACGGCGGCAAGGACGCAGTTTTTGCCAAGGCGGAGACCGAGGGCTACGGCGGCATGATCATGCCCACCTGGCTGGACCGTCCCCTGAGCGTGGCGGGCCGTATTCTGGTCCGCACGGAGAACGGCATCCGGAGCCTGCTGGTCCACCCCGACCGGGCGCTGGCTGTCATCCCCAACCTCTGCATCCACTTCAGCCATGACCTGAACAATGGCATGAAGTACAACCCTCAGGTGGATCTGCAGCCCATCTTTGGTGAGGCGGGCTCCACCCTGCGGGACGCTTTGGCCGAGGAGGCCGGGGTCAAGGCTGAGGACATCGTGGACGCTGACCTGGTGCTCTGCACCCGTGAAAAGGCCGAGCGCGTGGGCCTGAAGGGCGAATATTTCATGTCCGGCCGCATCGATGACCTGGAATGCGCCTACACCACCCTGTGGGGCTTCCTGCAGGGCCGCGGCGAGGAGGAAGGCCGGGGCGACATGTGGGTCATGTTCGACAACGAGGAGGTGGGCTCCTCCAGCCGGCAGGGCGCACAGGGCACCCTGATGGCCAATGTGCTGGCCCGCATTGAGGAAAAGCTGGGGGTCACCCGGGAGCAGAGCATCCGTGCCTGCACCAACAGCCTGCTGCTGAGCGCCGACAATGGCCACGCCACCCACCCCAACCACCCCGAAAAGAGCGATCCCGCCAACGTGGCGGTCATGGGCGGCGGTGTGCTGCTGAAGTACAATGCCCGCCAGACCTACACCACCAGCGGCTTTACCGGCGCTGCCTTTGCCGAGATCTGCAAAAAGGCCGGTGTGCCGGTGCAGGTGGCCGCAAACCGCGCGGATGTTCCCGGCGGTTCCACGCTGGGCAACCTGCTGGGCCACCAGATCCTGATCCCCATGGTGGATATCGGTCTGGCACAGCTGGCCATGCATTCCGCAATGGAGACCGCCAGCTGCAAGGATGCCGAGTACATGGCAAAGGCCGTGGCCGAATTCTATAACACGCCCATCTCCCAGCCTGTGGACGGCGAGTGGAAGCTGGGCCTGTGAGCGCTGTGACCGGGCGCTTTGCCCCCAGCCCCAGCGGGCGGCTGCATCTGGGCAATCTGGCCTGCAGCCTGCTGGCCTGGCTCAGCGCCAGAAGTCAGGGCGGGCGCATCGTTCTGCGCATTGAGGATCTGGATGCCGAGCGCTGCCCCCGCAAGTATGCCGACGCACTGGAAGAGGACCTGCGCTGGCTGGGCCTTGTCTGGGACGAGGGCGGCAGCAGCGGCGGCCCCAACGGCCCCTATTACCAGAGCGAGTGCGCCGCCATCTACACCGAGAGCTATAACAAACTGGAAGCACAGGGCCTTGTTTACCCCTGTTTCTGCTCCCGTGCCCAGCTCCATGCCGCCAGCGCACCCCACACCTCCGACGGCAATGTGATCTATCCCGGCACCTGCCGGGGGCTGACGGCGGAGCAGATCGCCGAAAAGCGCAAAAAGAAAGCCCCGGCCTATCGTCTCATGGTGCCCGATGAGGACATCACCTTCACCGATGGCTGTATGGGCCCCCACACCGAGAACCTGCTCCGCGACTGCGGGGATTTCTACCTCCGCCGCGCCGATGGCGTGTTTGCCTACCAGCTGGCTGTGGTGGTGGACGATGCCCGCATGGGGGTCACGGAGGTGGTGCGGGGCGCGGACCTGCTCTCTTCCACCGCGCGGCAGCTTTATCTTTACCGTCTGCTGGGCCTGCCCGCCCCAAAGTTTGCCCATTGCCCGCTCCTGCTGGCTCCCGATGGCCGCCGCCTGTCCAAACGGGACGGGGACCAGAGCCTGGAAAACCTCCGGGCAAAGTATACGGCGCAGGAGATCGTGGGCAGGCTTGCCTTTGCCTATGGTCTCCAACCTGAACCGGCTCCCCGCACCCCGGAAAGCCTGATCCCAGACTTTTCCTGGGACAAGGTGCCAAAGCAGGACATCTGCCTGCCGGAAGGCCTGTTTTAAGCAAACCCACGATTTTTGCCATGTCGGTGCAAAGATCGTGGGTTTTTCTTTACAAAAAAACAGCTTGTGGTAAAATATAATTAGAGATTTTGCCGAAACAGAAAGGAGCCCTGCTATGCGTAAAATATTAAAAGCGTCGAGCCTGTTGATTTGCACAATGCTTTTGTTCAGTGCATGTGCAGGCTCTTTGAATCTGAGACCGGGACCTTTCCGTTCGGAAATGCAGGATGTTTTCGTTCAGCAGACGACACTTACGGTTCCGGCCAGTCACGCCGAACATGGGGAGGATTATGTCATTGAGTGGCAGGACCCGGTGATGGAGCAGCACGTCCGGAAATGGCTCGACCGTCCGAAAGGGGATATTTATCACAGCGATGTCTGGGATTATCAGCGGGTCACGATAAACTCCGGAACCGGCATTGAGGATCTCATCGTCAAGGATGCACCGGACGGGGTGGACATTGGGGGAAACGTCAGCAGCAATGAACAGCTGGCAGCCTGCGCAGTCAGCGTAAAGGGAACGTATGATCCGGTGACCTCTCTGGCAGATCTGCGGCATTTTGACAGCTTGCAGGTATTGTATATCAGTAATAAAAAGGGGGCTTCTTCCATTACCGACCTGACCGGTCTGGAAGAATGCAAAAATCTGATGCTTTTGAGTGTGCCCAGTGTGGAGAGCAGCGCATTCCCGACCTTTGCAAAGCTGGATTCCGTGGTAGAGCTGAAGTATGGCAGTGGCGGGATCCGGACAGATTCCAATGTCTCCGATCTTTCGGCACTGGCGCAGATGAAGTCGCTGAAGATGCTGTGGATCACCGGCAGTGAGGTCGATCTGACCCAGCTGGCCGGAGCCGATCTGCGGGTTCTGAGACTGGACGTGACCCGGATCGGTTCGCTGGAAGCGCTGAAGCAGATGGAAAATTTGAGCCTTCTGCAGCTGAACAATGGGCAGGAGATCGACAGCTTTGCCCCGCTGGCGGGAAGCAGTGTGCAGTATCTGAGTATGTCTCTCCCTGAGGCCACAAAGGAAAACTACAAGGACATGGATTATACCCCCCTGACCCAGATGCCGCAGCTGATCTGGCTGGACCTGACCAACAACATCACGTTTGATACGGAAACCTGCAAAAGACTGCTGGCGAACGATACGGCTCTGAAATATCTGAACATTTCCTACACCCCGGCGGCCAAAGATGCCGAAGAGCTGGATACAGCGCACCTGAAAGAGTTCACAGCCCCGGCTCCGTAATACCCCAAAATGCAAAAACACCTCTGTCGGCTGACAGAGGCGTTTTTTCTATGTGGATTCACAGCCGCTGCAAGGCTCTTGCGTCACTGTGTTCCAGTGCGGTCATGGCCGTATCCAGAACCATGGCCAGCAGGATGCCCAGCAATACATCAATGCAGCTGTGCTGCTTGAGCAGGACCGTGGACGCAATGATGGAAACGCAGAGCACGGCGGAGGCGGGCCGCATCCAGCGGCGGCCCGGCGTTTCAAAGATGCGGCTGCGGTAATAGGCCATCATCAGGGTGACGGAGTTGAACACATGGATGGAGGGGCAGACGTTGAGGGGCGTGTCGGTGGCATAGAGCATCCGCACGGCCTGAGCAAAGAGGTCGCTGCCGTACACCCGGTAGGGCCGCAGGTCCAGCCCGGTGGGCAGGATGACATAGCAGGCCAGCGCAATGGTCATGCCCGCAAACAGGGGCAGGCAGAGCCGCCAGAAGTCGGCCCGGGGCGCTTTCCACAGCAGGTAGAACAGGGTGAACGGAATCCACAAAAACCACGCAAAGTAGGGCACGATGGCATATTTGCAAAAGGGGATCAGGTCGTCCAGATGGCAGTGCACCAGAACATCGGGCACGGCAATATGGACTTCGAGCCAATGGAACGCCGAAAGGTAAAACAGGAGATAAAACGCCATGAACGAAACGGGATGGCGGGAAAACCAGTTGCGCATGGAACACACTTCCTTTTCTGGAATGGGGGCCGCAGCCCCGCCTAAAGTTCTTTGCAGCGTATGATTATACCGCGCAAAGACGAAGAAAACAAGACAAAAAGCTGACAAAATCGTGAACACATCCGCGCGGAATTTGGTATGCTTTGGGGAAGCGGATGCAGGGGGAGAGAAGCTTCTGTCTATTGATACGAGACAGGATGCGGTTTTCCTGCACAAAAAAGGCCCTCCCCGCCAAAACTGCAGTGGCGGAGAGGGCCGGATATACGGAAACTCAGATCACCTTTTGTTCCATCCACCTGCCGCGGACAAAGCGGACGCAGAAGAACAGCGAGCGCATGGCCCAATCCAGGAACATGCCCATCCAGATGAACAGCAGGCCGCAGTGGAACTTGAGCACCATCAGGTAGCAGAAGGCCACCCGGAACACCCACATGGAGATGACGCTGACCGTCATGGTAAAGGCGGCATCTCCGGCGGCGCGCAGGATGTTGGGCAGGGTGAAGCTGGAGGGCCACAGGATCAGCGATACAGCGTTGAACCAGACCATCAGCTCCAGTGCCATGCCGTAGGCCTCCGGCGAGAGGTTGAACCAGGAGAGCGCCAGCTTGTTCAGGAAGAACAGGCCGGAAAGATTCATCACCCAGTCCCCGGCGTAGGCGGTCAGGAGCAGCAGGCGGGAATAGCGCTTGGCCTGCACCTTTTCCCCGGCACCCAGACACTGGCCCACAACGGTCAGCGCGCCGATGCCCACAGCGGAGGCGGGCACGTTCAGGAAGCTGGAGATGTTGCCTGCCACGGCGTTTGCCGCAATGGCGGCGGTGCCCAGCGTGCTGGTCAGGCTGGAGACCGACAGCTTGCCGATCTGGAACATGCCGTTCTCAATGCCGGCGGGGATGCCGACTTTCAGGATGCGCTTGATGAGGTCGAGGTCGGGCTTCAGGTCGGTGAGGTGGTCGATGCGCAGCGCACAATCCGGCTTTTGCAGCAGGAACATCACGGTGAAGCAGGCGATCATCCGGCTCACGAGGCTGGCGGTGGCCGCACCCATCACGCCCATGCCGAACTCGTAGATCAGGATGGCGTTGCCGCCAATGTTCACCACGTTCATCACCAGGCTGGAAAGCATACTGATCTTGCTGTTGCCCTGGGCGCGGAACAGGGCCGCACCGGCGTTGTACACGCCAATAAAAGGATAGCTCAGGGCCGAGAGCAGAAAATAGGTCTCAGCGTAGCGCATCACATCCGCGTCAATGGAGCCGAAGATGCCCCGCAGGATGGCGTGCCGCCCCACCGCCACGATGACGGCGGTGACCACGCTGAGCGAGATCATAATGAACATGATCTGGGCGGCACTGGCCTTGGCCCGTTTGGGCTCCCGGTGGCCGATGTACTGGCTGGCGACCACCGCGCCGCCGGTGGCCAGTGCGCTCAGCAGCTGGATCATCAGCACGTTGAAGGAGTCCA
>ERZ1026876.805-NODE-805-length-17655-cov-3.694943_pt1 | contig 17655 bp, 14 predicted proteins | sample MGYA00380168_ERZ1026876 | MGnify/ENA primary metagenome ERZ1026876 (study PRJEB33269, sample SAMEA4719804) | human gut metagenome | biome: human-associated habitat; feature: organic feature; material: feces | place: Cameroon | collected 2013-10 ... | reverse complement strand
TGGCGCCGACAATTGCTTTTACCATTAGAGTTTCCTCCTTAAAAATTACGTGCCCGAATGCCGAAACGCAAAACGGACAACTTATTAAACATACGTTATATATTATATATTACACAGCGCATTATGTCAACGAAAAACGGAATTTTAAGTGTGTTTTCGGGCACATATCAAATCGCATAAAAAAGGAGCTGTAAGCACATTGCTACAGCTCCGCTTTCAGCATTGTTTTTTATTTTCTTTTGCGTTTTACCGTAATCGCAACAGCCGCCGCGGCAACGCACAAAACGGCAGCCGCCGAACCTATTGCCGCATACTTGCCGGAGGTCTTGGGAATTCTGCCGGCCTTTACGTTTTTGCCCTCCGTGGAGACGGTTTCATCGGCCGCCGGCACCGGAGCCGCTTCGGATAAGTCAACAAAAGCGCTTACCGCCGACAAATCAATATGCTGATTATTTGCATCGGTTGAGAAATCGACATTTATCGGGAAGTCGGTTTTGCCGGTCGCTCCGTCGTTCACCTTTAAGGTTACGGCGGCAACCTCGCCGCCGAGCGGCGCGGTATCTTTCCATACGGCGTTTATTTTAACCTCGCCTGCCGTGCTTGAATTTGTGGCACTGACATCGCCGCTCGAATACTCTGCGGAGACATACGTGAGCAATTTTGTATCGTATTTAAGTGTAAACGAAAGCGTCCCGAGCTCCGTATTTTGCGGAAGGTAAATTTTTACGGTGACGACCGAATCCTTTGCTTCAGCCGAAGAAGTGAGCTTAAACGGCTCCGCCGCAAGCACGGGGAATGCGGCAACAAGCAAAATAACAGCCGCAATCAGTACGGAAATCACTTTTTTATTTAACGCCTTTTTCATTACAGTATACTCCCTTTCGATTCTCGCTTGCCGAAGCAGGCGAGAGCTTAACTCCATTGTTGAATTATAACATTTTATACGTGACATGTCAAATATTTTTGAGTAAAATGCGTAAAAACATACATGCAAGAAGCTGTTTGAAAGGAAATTTCACGCTCGGACTCGCAGCCGCATTTTCAAAGCCTTCAGGCGTTATCACCCGTGAAATTTTCAAGTACGGTACCGACACAGCTTTCCTCTTCGAGAGCAGCCGAATATTCGGGGCAGACATTTCCCCACTTCACGCTTGTGTTGCGAAGCGTAACGTTATCGGCAAAGCGAAGATAAAATCCGGCATTTTTATGCTTTTCAACCTCTTTATTAAGCCCCGGGCGCATATCGTAAAGACCGCAGTCCCACTTTGACGTTTTTGAGAGAGTTACGTCAACGTCCGAGAAAACTACGTTTTCAATTTTGTTTTCCGCCGTGCCGCATATCATAACTCCGTTTTCTCCGACGCAGGTTATGTTGCGGTAAGATATGTTTTTGATATGACCCGCCCTCGTGTTTTCATCGCGGTCAAACGCGGTTATTACTATCGGCTCGGCAGTTCCCCACCAATCGGGGCAAAAGCGGCGCGTACCTATTATTATGTCGGAATATTTGACATTTTCGACATTGCCGCCGTCACGTATCTGAATTGAAAGACCGCGGTTGCTGCGCGAAATGACACAGTTTGAAACTATTATGTTTCTGAAATCGCCGACGCCCTCGGTGCCTATTTTTATCGCCGCCGAGGTTGAAATCAGCGTACAGCCCGTTATCACTATGTTTTCGCACGGGCCGTATTCGGAATTCCCCTTTGAAGTTTTAAGGCAGATACAGTCGTCGGCGCACTCTACGTGGCAATCGCAAATACGCACGTTGCTGCAGTGGTCGGGGTCTATGCCGTCCGAATTTGCAACATCGAGGTCGTTTAATATGTGAATTTTTGATATTAAAACATCGTCGCAGCCTGCCGGATGAAGCGTCCAAAACGGTGCGTCGACCACCGTAAAATCCTCAAACACAATATGGTTGCAAGCCTCAAAATACATAACCGTGGGACGCGGATAAAAGTCCCCGGTGACATAGTATTTGTCTTTTCTCTTTACAAAGCTGTGGCCGTTTGCGTCGATTTTTCCGCCGCCCGTTATTGCGGCATTGTCCGCCTTATACGCATATATAAAGGCAAACGACGGCTTGCCCGTAACGGGATTGCCTATAAGAGTGTTGGTCTCGTCATTTATGAAGTCACACGGTCTGAAATATCCGTTTATATCGGAGGTCGCTTTTAAAACCGAGCCTCTTTGCAAATGCAGCTCAACGTTTTTCTTCATTATGACCGAGCTCGAATAATACGTTTTACCGCTCTCGAGCACAACCGTTCCGCCGCCGTTTTTTTCAGCCTCGTCAATAGCGGACTGTAAAGCGCGTGAATCGTCGTTTTTTCCGTCGCCGAGAGCGCCGTAGTTTTCGGGAAAGTAGAATTTCATTTTATCACCTTTAAAAATTCCGCACACGAGCCTTGCTGTCGTATGCGGAAAAATTTTTATTTTGCATATAAGGAAAGAGCCTTTTGCATAGTCTTATTGGCAACGGGAATTGCCACGGATGAGCCTCCGCCGCCGTTTTCGACAACAACCACTATCGCAAGCGGGAGATCCTCGCGCTGCGAATAGCCGACAAACCAAGCATGAGGCTTTGCGCCGCCGGCTTCGGAGCTTACCTCCGCCGTTCCGGTCTTACCGCACATTTTAAGGTTGGGGAACTTACTGTCGCTGTAATAATTCTTGACGTTTGAGCGAAGCATATCGTTCATTTTTGACGCGGTATCGGAAGAAATGAGCTGAGTTGCCGTGCCGGGCTTTGCCTCATAAATCGTTTTTCCGGTCTGTGAGGTTATTTTGCCGACGAGATACGGCGATACCGAGGAGCCGCCGTTTGCCACCGCGCCTGCAATGGTTAACATCTGGCAGGGATTTATGCGAGTGGTATACTGACCTATACCTGCCCAGCCCACGTCGAGGTCCGACGCGCCGGTTACATTAAACGAGCTCTTTGCGAGCCTTATATTGCCTACATACATCTGATTGCCGAGCCCCAGCTCCTTTGCCGTAGCCATAAGCTTATCGGGCCCGAGCTCTATCGCAATCTGTGCAAATGCGCTGTTACAGGACACATTGAGAGCCTTTTCGAAATCCACGGTTCCGTGAACCCCGAGGCACTTTACGGAGCTTCCGCCAACCTTGTATTCGCCAGTGCATTTGAACTTTTGCGAATCGATATCGGGCAAATTTTCAATGGCACAAATCGAGGTTATTATTTTAAATGTCGAGCCGGGAGTGTAAACGCCGGAGAAAAATCTGTTTAAATAGACACCCTCGTAGGCACCTGTCTTATCGTTATTTATACTTGAGACGGGCTTGTTTGCAATATCGTAAGACGGACTTGATACAACGCATAAAAGCTGACCCGTTTTGTAATTGTAAACGCCGACCGTACCTTTGTTGCTTCCGAGGGCACTGTATGCCGCCGCGCAGAGCTGCGCATTTATTGTGAGATTTACGTCGTTGCCCTTACCGTATTTTTTCAGATTGTATATGCCGTCAACGAAATTATAGCCGGTTATGACGTCCTTATACGATGTCTGAACACCCGTCGCTATATAGCCCTCAGAGTCGCCTACCGTGTGCATGGTTGCGGTTCTTACGGTCTTGTCGCTGTTATAAACGCGCTTACCGTCCTTTGTTTCCGCAAGCACCGCTCCGGTTTCATCCTTGATGCTGCCCGCAACCGACAGCGTACCGGACGAATACAGGTGCCTGTTTGCCTTTTTCATAGCCCACGAATCGGCATTTGTGTAAAATGTGTAAAACAACACAATGAGCCCTGCTAAAAATGCCGCTATAAACACATAGAGCACCCAGGCTCTTTTTGACATGGTTTTCATTGTTTCACACTCCCTTTCGGCAGATTTAATTTAAGACTTTGCCACCGCTACCTTATCGTACCGTTTGTACGTCTTGACATCAATGGCCTTTATAAATGCCACAAGCCCCCAGCAGCACATCATACTCGAGCCGCCTCGGCTGATGAACGGCAGCGTAACACCAGTCCACGGAAGAAGATCGGTAACGCCGAACACGTGCAGAGCCGCTTGGAAAAGAAGAAGGCCCGACGCGGCACACGCAGCTATTGAGTAAAAAGACGAACGAGCCGCCACGGCATAGCGTATGCTGTAAACCACGAGGGCGACGAAGGTCAAAAGCACGGCGAATGCGATAATAATTCCGAATTCCTCACATACCATTCCGAATGCCAAATCCTCTGTGGCTGCGTATACATATCTCAGCTTGCCGTTCCCTATTCCGAGCCCGAAAAGTCCGCCGCTGACGGAATATATGAGAAGTCTCGCCTGCTGATAGCCGCGGTCGTTTGCGTACTCCCAGACATGGCGGTACGTTTCAAAACGTTTTGCGACATACGGCTTAAACGTAAGCACAAGACCGCCGCCGCCGAGAGCTGCCGCGCATACAAGGAATATGGTCTTTATATCTCCCGAGCGCAGGAACGCCATTATTAAGAATGTAAAGAAGAATATAAGCGCCGTACCGAAATCCTTCATAAGGAACAGACAGCCTATACAGGAAAGCGCAAACACAAGATATTTTGTAAGGCTTCTCGTGGATTGCAGGTATTCGAGCGTAGCCGCACCTACAAAGACAAAGCCTATCTTCACTATTTCCGACGGCTGTATCGAAACGCCGCCTATTCTTATCCAGTTATATGCACCGTTTATATTGTGCGCCAAAAGCCTTGTGACAACAAGCGCGATAACGGAAGCTATCGCCACCGGCATACGCAGCTTTACAACTCTTTCTATATCGCTGAGCACCCATAGCATAACTATAAATACCGCAATACCCATAATCACCGCCGCAAGCTGAACAAACGCCTTGTCGGGATACACGCTCGTGGTGAGTGTAAGGCCTATTCCGGTAAGAAAAAACGCTATAAGCTCTATTTCAAAGCTCTTGCGGTGCAAAAATCCGCCGAAAAATATAAAATACGCCCATTCGATAGCTATATATGCTCCGAATACAATATATAAGGTAGTCAGCGGTATGTCGGGACTGTTCATATTTATCTGAGCGGCGCAAACAAGCTGAAAAACAGTCATAATAATAAGCAGAATCAGCCAATTTACAGGCTTTCTGTATTTTTTGGTTCTCGTCTTTTTTTGCTTTTTACGAGTATTTTCCTGAGCCAAGGATGCGTCCTCCGTTTCTTTGAATATGGCCTCTTCCCCGCTCTTATTCGCGGAAGAGGAAGCTGTAATCGCCTATCGAAATAATATCGCCGTCATACAGCGGGAATGCGCCGAAAACCTCTTCGCCGTTTAAAAGCGTACCGTTTTTGGAGTTGAGGTCCGCAACATACCAGCCGTCCTTTGCGGGATAGACCTCGGCGTGCTCGCCCGAGACATTTTGCATCGGCAGGCATATATTACAGGTTCTGTCGCGCCCTATAAGGCACGTGCCGTTTAAATAGAACGCGCTGTTGTCGGCAAGATTTACAAGCCTTGTGGCGTTTGTGAAGTCAACCTTTTTACCGTCCTCAGTCTCCTCACTCTCAACGCCGTAGCCGTTTGAGGTGAACTTCATAACCGCGTTTCCGAACGAGACGGTGTCACCGTCGATAACCTTGGCGGATTTTTTTATCTGCTCGCCGTTTACGTAAACTCCGGTCTTCGACTCGGTATCAAATACATACCAGCCGTCTTTTCTGAGAGCCAGAACGGCGTGAAAACGCGATACCGTGCCGTACTTTCTGAGCGATATATCGCACGAGCGCGAACGGCCTATCGAGGTTTCCCAATTTCGTATCTCGATTTCGCTGTCGTCGGCAAGATTTATCAGTGTTGCCATAATCTCGCGGCGCGGTCTGAGCCTGAAAAGGGAAAAAATGCACCGGAGAAGTATTATAAGCGCAAGAAAAGCCAAAGCATATCGCGACAGGAATTCAAACTGAGTTAAAAACTGCTCCAATCGGCACACTCCCTTCAAATACATAATATATGTTAAGAATACATTTAAAACGCCGAAAAGTCAATAAAAATACTTTTGTTTTACCCGCCGATATCGTTTTCGGCCTTACAAGTTTTTCCGTCTTTCTTGACAACGGCGCGCACGGATATTATACTTATTAAAATGCTAAAAATGGGGTGGTAGCTTTGAAAATGACCAAATCTCTCTACGGCAAAACCGCCGACGGAAAAGAAGTCTTTTCATTTACAATAAAAAATGAGAGCGGCGCCGAAATAGAGCTGCTGAGCTACGGCGCTACGCTCAATAAAATATCGGTTCCCGACAGAAACGGAGCCCTTGCAGATGTGCTTGTCGGCTTTGACACCATGGAGGGTCAGCTGAGCTGCACGGATTCGCAGGGACGCACCGTCGGCAGAGTCGCAAACCGAATTTCCGGAAACGGTATTACCATAGACGGTAAAAATTATCCGATAACAAAAAATATCGACGGTAAATTTACTCTCCACGGCAATCACGAATACGAAAACACCGTTTGGGACTATGAAATACTCGGCGACGACAGCGTTAAATTCTCATATTTCAGCGCCGACGGCAACGAGGGCTTCCCGTCAAACCTTCAAAATGAAGTCACATTCACGTTTACCGACAAAAACGAGGTCAAAATACACTATGACTGCAGACCCGACGGCAAAACTCCGATAAACGTCACAAATCACGCATACTTTAACCTCGGCGGATACGCTTCGGGCAACATACTCTCTCACGAAATGCAGATTTTTGCAAAATACTTTACGCCGATGAACGAGGACAGCATCCCGACAGGCGAAATCAGAAGCGTTGAAAACACGCCTTTTGACTTCAGAATACCGAAAAAGATAGGCAGAGACGTATCGTCTCCCGACGAGCAGCTTATAATAGGCAGGGGCTACGACCACAACTTCTGCCTCGAAAATTACACCGGTGCTCTGCGCGAATTCGCAATGGTTTACGACCCCGAAAGCGGCAGGAAAATGACGTGCTATACCGACCTTCCCGGAGTTCAGTTTTACATAGGCAACTATATGGACGGCTCGCAAATCGGTAAAGGTAAGCTGCCCCTCACTCACCGCTCCGGCTTCTGCCTTGAAACGCAGTACTATCCGAACGCTTTAAACAACCCCGATTTCATACAAAATCTGTTTGACGAAAACCATCCGTTCGTATCCGACACGGTGTATCGTTTTTCGGCGGAATAAGCCGCAAAAGAAAGGAAAACAAAAATGGCAGAAGAAAACACAACCGGCCTTGAAAGAATATTTCTCTCGGCTCTCGTATATAACCGCACGGGCGTGCTTTTGCGCGTCGCAAGTCTTTTTGCGAGACGCGGCTACAACGTAATAAGCCTTACCGTAGCCGAAACGGAAAATCCCGTCTATTCGAGAATAACAATAGTTTCGGACGTTGAGCCGCACAAATTTTTGCAGGTGGAGCGTCAGCTCTCAAAGCTTGAGGACGTAATAAAGGTAGTAAGGCTCAATGAATCGCGCCTTGTATCCTCCGAGCTCCTGCTTATAAAGGTTCACGCCACAAACAGTCAGCGCACAGCCGTGCTTAAAACAATCAACGGCTTCGGCGCAAAGGTAAAGGATATAGGCCACACAACAATAACCGCCGAGCTTACGGGTCTGCCGTCGCTTATCGACAAATTCATAGGCAAAATGACAAAGCACGGAATAATCGAGCTTTCACGCTCCGGTCTTACCGCGCTTGAGAGCGGCGATACAAACATAAAAGGAATCGAGGAATAACAGAATGTCAATGACAATGACCCAAAAAATACTTGCGGCGCACGCCGGCCTTCCGTCAGTTTCGGCAGGTCAGCTCATAGAGGCAAAGCTCGACCTCGTGCTCGGCAACGACGTAACCTCGCCCGTTGCCATAAACGAGATGGTAAAAAAGGGCTTTAAGGATGTATTTTCAACGGACAAAATAGCCCTTGTTATGGACCATTTCACGCCCAACAAGGATATTAAATCAGCCGAAAACGTCAAGCAGGTTCGTCTTTTCGCAAAGGAAAAGGGAATCAAAAATTTCTTTGACGTGGGAAAAATGGGTATAGAGCACGCACTTCTTCCCGAGAGCGGTCTTGTTATTTCCGGCGACGCCGTTATAGGCGCCGACTCACACACCTGCACATACGGCGCACTCGGCGCGTTCTCTACGGGCGTAGGCTCAACCGATATGGCTGCCGGTATGATCTCCGGTAAGGCTTGGTTTAAGGTTCCGTCCGCAATTAAGGTTGTACTCAAAGGCACCTTGCCCGAATTTGTCAGCGGCAAGGACGTAATACTTCACCTTATCGGCAAAATAGGCGTTGACGGTGCAAGATACCGTTCGCTTGAATTCACGGGCGACGGCGTAGGCGCACTCTCCATGGACGACCGCTTCTGTATAGCTAATATGGCAATAGAATGCGGCGCCAAAAACGGAATTTTCCCGGTAGACGACAAGACGCTCGAATACATAAGCGGCAGAACCGACAGACAGCCCCGTATATTTGAGGCGGACGAGGACGCCGAGTATGACGATACAATTGAGATAGACTTAAATAAGCTGAAGCCCACGGTTGCTTTTCCGCATCTTCCCGAAAACACTCACACCGTTGACGAGATTGAAAAAATCGACATAGATCAGGTAGTTATAGGCTCCTGCACAAACGGAAGGATAGAGGATATGCGCGCGGCGGCCTCCGTCTTAAAGGGCAGAAGGGTAAAGGACGGCGTTCGCGTTATAGTAATTCCGGCGACGCAAAAGGTTTACCTGCAATGCATTAAAGAGGGTCTTACCGAAATATTCGTAGAAGCGGGCGCGGTTGTATCAACTCCGACCTGCGGACCGTGTCTCGGCGGACATATGGGCATACTCGCAAAGGGCGAAAGAGCCGTTTCCACCACAAACCGCAACTTTGTGGGCAGAATGGGACACCCGGAGAGCGAGGTTTATCTCGCGAGCCCCTTTGTAGCGGCGGCAAGTGCCGTTACCGGCTATATATGCTCACCCTCGCAGCTCAGGTAAGAAAGGAACGATTTATATGAAGATACAGGGCAAAGCTCATAAATACGGCGACCATGTGGACACGGACGTCATAATCCCGGCAAGATACCTCAACTCCTCCGATCCGAAGGAGCTTGCGGCTCATTGTATGGAGGATATAGACAAGGAATTTGTAAACAACGTAAAAGAGGGCGACATAATAGTTGCCGGCGTAAACTTCGGCTGCGGCTCCTCAAGAGAGCACGCTCCGCTTGCAATTAAGGCGGCGGGCGTTTCCTGCGTGATTGCCAAAAACTTCGCGAGAATTTTTTACAGGAATGCGCTTAATATCGGTCTGCCCATCCTCGAATGTCCCGAGGCAGGCGACGAAATCGGGCAGGGCGACGAGGTTTCCGTGGATTTTGACAGCGGCATAATAACCGACAACACCACAGGCAAAAGCTATCAGGCAGAGCCGTTTCCGCCGTTCATACAGGATATAATCAAAAAGGGCGGACTTCTGTCGTCGCTTAAATAATCTTAAAATCGGGCTGTAAAGAAATTTGTTTTTTTATAGCCCCTTTTATTTTAAATTTCTTACGAATTTGTTCACATATTATTTTTAAATGTGCTTTATAATTTCCGAATATAAGAGGTTTGAAAGGGTGGTATTTTATGCCAAACGAAAAAATACTCGTCGTCGATGACGACACCAACATCTGCGAGCTTTTAAGGCTCTATCTCGAAAAAGAGGGCTACGTCGTGAAAATAGTCAACGACGGTGTGTCGGCAATAAACGCATTCAAGCAGGAAAATCCCGATCTCACGCTGCTCGATATAATGATACCGAAGCTTGACGGCTGGCAGGTATGCCGTGAAATCAGGAAATTCTCGGACAAGCCGATAATCATGCTCACCGCCAAGGGCGAGACCTTTGACAAGGTTCTGGGCCTTGAGCTCGGCGCGGACGACTATGTTACAAAGCCCTTTGACACAAAAGAGGTTGTGGCAAGAATAAAAGCCGTGCTTCGCCGCACCGCTCCCGCTTCCGACACAAGCGACGTCAAAGAGGTCAATTACGACAAGCTCTCGATAAACCTTACAAATTACGAGATGAAGGTCAACGGAGTATCCGTAGACACTCCTCCGAAAGAGCTTGAGCTTATATATCATCTCGCCTCAAATCCCAACCGCGTATTCACTCGCGACCAGCTTCTTGACGAGGTATGGGGCTTTGACTACTACGGCGACTCAAGAACGGTAGACGTTCACATAAAGCGTCTGCGCGAAAAGCTTGAGGGCGTTTCCGACAAATGGGAATTGAAAACCGTTTGGAGCGTAGGCTACAAATTTGAAACTAAGGACTGATAAGAATGCAGCAGAGCGTAAAGGCCCGTTTTAAAACGGCATTGCACCGCACCTACCGCAAATTCAGTCATCAATCGCTCTTTACTAAGTTTTTGTCGGTATTTGTGGCAATGGTGCTTATTTGCTTTTTGCTTTTGGGAGTAACGCTCGGCGTGTTCCTCTCGAATTACTGGTCAAGCCAAAAAGAGCAGCTTCTCTCCTCTAATGCCAAAAACATAGCGAGCACTACCTCCTCCGTTCTCTCGTCAAGAATCCAGACCGACGCCTCCGGCTCGATAGCGATGATTTGCAGTAACCTCTCGATGATTTCGGACGCCATCTCGGCCGACATTTACATAACCGATACCTCCGGCAACATAATATTGTGCAAGGACGTCATAACGCAGAATTACAGCATCTCAAACAACGGCAGATGCAGCCTGCACGGCGGCTACACAATACCTCAGGAGGTAATTGACGAGGCGGAAAAGGGCGACTATTTTGCAAAGACTACCTTAAACGGCGTCTATATGAAAAAGCAGCTCGTCGCGGCGGAGCCGGTAAAGGTCGGCGAAGAAACCGCAGCGGTTGTTTTTGCCGTTGCGCCTATGACGGCGGGATTTGCAAGCTACGCGACAAATATCCTTAAAATGTTTGTTTTTGCCTGCCTTATGGCGTTTTCGGTCGGCTTTATCGCGGTATACTTTTTGACCGCTTCGCTCATCAAGCCTCTGCACGATATGTCCGAGGCGACAAAGGCCTATGCCGAGGGCGATTTCAGTCCGAGAGTCAAGGTAAAGGGCGACGACGAGCTTGCCGAGCTTGTGCGCGCATTCAATAAGATGGCATCGGATTTGTCGCTTCTCGAAAGCTCACGGCGAAGCTTTGTGGCAAACGTCTCACACGAGCTTAAAACGCCTATGACAACCATAGGCGGTTTTATAGACGGAATTCTTGACGGCACCATTCCCGAAAGCCGGCAAAAGCACTATTTGAGCATTGTTTCCGATGAGACCAAACGACTTTCAAGGCTTGTTACGGCAATGCTCAATATGTCCAAAATCGAGGCAGGCGAATTGAAGCTGAGCCCGAAGGCATTTGACATAAGTGCGGAAATATTCAATGTTTTGCTGTCGTTCGAGCAGATAATAGAGCGCAAGCACATTGAAATATCCGGGCTTGACAGGCTTCATTCCGTAACGGTTACCGCCGACGAGGATATGATACATCAGGTCATATACAATCTTGTGGACAATGCGGTCAAATTCACGGAAAACGGCACCATAAGCGTATTTGTAGACGATGACGAAAACGCAACGCTTATAAAGGTCGTAAACACGGGTGCGGGCATATCCTCAGAGGAGCGCGAAAAAATATTCGAACGCTTCTACAAGGTGGATAAATCGCGCAGCTATGACGTCAAGGGCGCGGGACTCGGGCTTTATATATGCAAAACGATAGTCGAAATGCACGGCGGCTCCATAGGCTGCAACAGCGAAGAGGGCAGGTACACCGAATTTTGGTTTACGATTCCGAAATATCTTCCGCCGAAGCAGCAGTAAAAGTATTCAGATTATTTAAAACGAGTTAACAGTTTTGTAATAACCGTCGGTTATGATTATGACAACGATAAGAGAAAAGCTCTTGTCTTCATCAGATAAATCAAGGAGATCTTTTTATGGACGATTTCAATAACAACACTCCTTCGGGAAACGAGCAGCAAAATGCCCCGGAAAGCACGGGTAATTTCCAAAGTGCCCCCGAAGCCGGCAATGACGCTCAAAGAGCAAACAGCGGCAGTCCCTATAACGGCGGCTATCAGCCGAATAACGGCTACCCTTACTCGAACGGCGGCGGAAATACAAATAACGGCAGTTCAAACGCAAACAGCGGCAATAACGGCTACTACGGCTCAAACGGCGCATACCGTCCGAGCTCGACATACAGCGGAAACAACAGCTATGTTTATTACGGAAATTCAGGCCAACCGCCGAAAAAGCCGATTGATAATAAGCCGTCAAAGCATAAAAAAGGCGGCGTTGCAGCCCTCATAATCGCAGTTGTGGTTTGTGTGGCACTCGGTGTTACGGGCATTGCGGTTTCTCTCAGCAATAGGGACGGTGCAAAAAAGCAGACAAGCGAAAAAACTTCCGCAGACAGCTCAACCGTTACGATAAACGAAACTCCCACCGCATCCTCTACCGACAAGAGTGGCAGTCTTACCGCGGCAGGCGTTTACGATAAGATAAAAGACAGCTCCGTCGGTATACTCGTATACTCCGACAGCCGTTCCTCCTCCGCATCGGGTCAGGGCTCGGGCGTAATAGTCGGCGAGGACAGCAGCAAGCAGTACACATATATTATGACCTGCGCTCACGTAATTTCGGGCGGCGGCTCCGTCAGAGTTCAGCTATCCGACGAAACGCAGTACGACGCTACCGTGGTGGGATATGATTCAAAAACCGACATCGGCGTTTTAAAAATCAAGGCTACGGGTCTTAAAGCAGCAGAATTCGGCGACAGCGACAAGCTCTCAGTCGGCGAGACGGTTTACGCGATAGGCAACCCCGGCGGAACGGCGTTTGCAGGCTCGTTCACAAACGGTATTGTATCCGCGATTTCTCGCCCCGTAAACAGCCAGATAGGCTATGAGATGATTTGTATTCAGCACACGGCAGCCATAAATCCCGGCAACTCCGGCGGCGCGCTCGTCAATGAATACGGTCAGGTAATTGGCATAAACTCATCTAAGATTGCAAGCACCGATTACGAGGGCATGGCATTCTCCGTTCCGAGCGTTACAGCAAAGGAGGTTTACGACGAAATAGTTGCAAACGGCTATGTCACAAACAGACCCAAGCTCGGAATAACCTATTCGCCGGCGTCTTCAAGTCAGATGTACAGTATGATAGTAAGCCTTAAGGATCTCCCGGCAGGCTCCTTGATAGTTCAGAGTGTTCAGTCCGATTCGAGCCTTGCGTCTCAGGACGTAAAGCAGGGCGACTTAATTACCAAGGTCAACGGCAAGGACCTTGACAGCGCTGACGATCTTCCGGACCTTATCGATAAATCCGCCGTGGGCGATACGCTTACGCTTACGATTTGCAGAATAGACAGCAATTACAACATCAATGAATTTGAAGTAAAGGCAACCCTCGTTGAGGATAAGGGCGATTCCTCTTCCGTAAAGACGGAATCTACCACACGCAGCAACTCTTACAATCCGTTCAGCGCGTACGGTTACGGCAACTGATAAGCTGCCGCAGCACAAACGCTCCGGTTTAAATAAAAAAAGTGAAGCCACGGTTAGCGCTAACCGTGGCTTCGTCAATTTTATCTTGCCGCGTCCGACACAGCCTTGCTTGCGGCTTCGCCCGCACCTGTCGCCGCGTCGTTTACTATGTCGCCCGCACCCGTGATAACATCGCCTGCTATATCGGCGGCTCCGGTAACAACATCGCCGACAACATCTCCGGCGCCGGTGACTGCGTCACCTACGGCGTCGCCTGCGTTTGTAACCGCATTTTGCGCGGCGGAGCGAGTAGTATTTCCGTTTCCGGTAACGGCTCCGTCCTCCTTTTTACCGCAGGAAGAGAACACGGCGCAAACAAGAAGCACGGCGAGCAAAACAGCTGCAACAGCCTTTTTCATATCTATCACCACAATCTTTCTTTTGTCTCATTTCGGACAAAATTATTATTTCCGTATTTTTTCTTTTTATTATTTCGTCAGGATTCCGCCGTCGGAATACAAAAGCAGAAGTATATCGTCCTCATATCCCGTTTTTGTATCAATATAGACGAGCACCTCATTGCCGTCCTTATCGGCGCAATGAAATTCCCAGCAATCCTTTTCGCCCTTGCTCTTTGTCGGAATTACGGCTCTTTTTGAATCGAGCACCGTTAAAAGTCCGCTGACGGATTTTTGAGCGTCCGCCCGTGACAAAATGTCGGAGCTTAAATTGCGCTCGGTATGATTCATAATATAGCCCTTTGCGTCAAATGACGCAATTTCACCCGTCTCGAGATTTACACCTACCTTTATGAGATCGGGATAATAAATAGCACCGTCCTTTTTATACGCGTAATTTACGGTGCAAACCCCGTCCGACGTGCTGTAATAGCTCTCCTTCATATCGGGGTAGCCGTGAGACGACAAAAATTCGGTCGCCTTTTTCAGCGCGTCGGCTGTTTTCAGCTTCGCTTCGCCTACAAAAGACGAGTCGAGCATATATATAACATATCCGCCGTTTTTGGTTACGGCAACCGTCTTATTATTATGTGAAAAACAATACGCGGGCACGTTTCCCGACTCTTCGCTTAAAAACGATATTTCCTTTTTGTCGCAGCCGAGAAACGACGATGCAGCATCGAGGGCGTTTTCCTTTGATATTTCTTTTGCTCCGCTCGTCATTTTCGGCTGAGCCGACATAATATGGTCGGAAAACGGACCGTCATAAATAAGCGTGGGATAATCGCTCAGGGACTGCTGTGCGTCCTCCATATCGCTTGCAAAATTCTCCGTCTTTTCACCCGTTAAGGCAAGCTCACCGCTTTTTTGTGAAAAGCTGAAGCTTCCGTCAAACATATCGGCGCGTATATTTGAAACCTCTCCCGACAGCGCATCGCAAAACGTGATAAGGGAGCTGAGATTTTCGCGTTCCTCGTCGGAGATGCTTTCTCCTGAGGCAACCTTTCGGTTTAAGGTCTCGGTGAAATCGCCGACCTGCGATAAAAATTTATATGTGTTTTCGAGATTTGTATTTTCAAGCGGAAGCACGGAAAGCGAGCTTTTTGCCGCAAGAGTCTCTCTTGACAGCTCCGACGCCATACCGCTCAGCATAGGCGGAGTGCTTGAATACACCCCTTTTTTGAGGCTTGTACCTATTTCACGCAGCCTTCCGTCAAGCTCCGTAAGTGCTCGCTGCTGCGACAAAACTATCTGTCTTTTGTATTTTGACGCGCGCACATTGCCGCATATCGTCGCTGTGACAAGCACCGCTGCAAGTGCTGCGGCAAAGGATACAACGCGCACATAGGAGCGTCTTTTCATCTTCTTTTCCATAAATTTCACCTCTGCGATATTTTTCGCAAAAAAAACATAAATATACTTGAAAAAAGCCGCTTATTTATTTGCCAAACCGCGCCTTATAGTGTATAATAATATACTGATTAAGTTTGAATTAAAGGAGCGGTCAAAATGGAATGTTATCTTGATAACAGCGCAACCACAAAACCCTGCAAAGCCGCCGTGGATGCAGAAATTTCCGCGCTGACCGAGCTTTACGGAAATCCGTCTTCGCTGCATCAAAAAGGCGTTGACGCATATATGCTTCTCGAAAAAAGCCGCGGTACGATTGCCGCAAGCTTAAAAGCGAGCCCCGATGAAATATATTTCACCCCCTGTGGCACCGTGTCAAACAACACCGCGATATTCGGTGCAGTCGGCGCAAAAAAGCGGCTCGGCAAAAAAATAGTCACTACGGCACTGGAGCATCCGAGCGTTGAAAAATGTATGGAACGCCTCGAGGAAAACGGCTTTGAGGTAGTTAGAGTACAGCCGCAAAGCGACGGCAATATAAGCTTAAAGGACTTTGAAAACGCCATAGACGAAAATACGATTTTGGTATCTGTAATGGCCGTCAACAACGAAGTCGGCTCTGTGATGCCCGTAGAAAATCTCAAAAAAATCATAAAGAGCAAAAATTCTCCCGCGCTTTTACACGTTGACGATGTTCAGGGATATATGAAAATTCCGCTCTGCCCCAAAAGCTGCGGAATAGACCTTATGAGCGTCAGCGCACACAAGGTTCACGGCCCCAAGGGCGTTGGAGCACTTTATATAAATAAAAACGTGCGCATAAGCCCGTATGTTCTCGGCGGCGGTCAGGAAAACAATATGTGCTCGGGAACTCAGGGTATGCCGGCTATAGCAGGCTTTGCCGCCGCTGTTGAAAACGGCGGAAGCGTCGAAAAAAATCTGAAGCATACGGCGGAACTCAATCTCCGTCTGAGAGAGCGGATAAAAGAAATTCCCGGAGTACATATAAATTCCCCCGAAAACGCTCTGCCGTACATTATCAATATTTCCATAGACGAAATACCGTCTCAGGTATCGGTAAACTTCTTTTCGATGAACGGCGTATACATTTCGGCAGGCTCGGCTTGCTCCAAGGGGCACAGGAGCAATGTGCTGCAAAGCATGGGGCTTCCGCCGGACAGGATAGATTCCGCCATACGGATAAGCCTTTCAAGCGACACCTCGATTGATGAAATTGACCGCTGTGTCGATGTCATAAAAATCGCCGTCGAAAAACTCAGAAAACACAAAGGATAAAGAAACAGCAATATGAAAGAAATAATACTTATAAAAAACGGAGAGCTTGCGCTGAAAGGTCTTAACCGCTCATCATTTGAATCGACGCTCGCAAAAAATATCAAAAGGCGTCTTCAGTCGCTCGGAAAATTCAAGGTAATCCGCTCACAGTCAACAATAACCGTAGAGCCTTTTGACGAGAGCTTTGATATGGAAGAGGCGGAGGATCAAATTTCACGCATATTCGGTATTGCAGGCTACGAGCGCGCCGCCGCAGTCGAAAAGGATATGGATGTAATCCTTAAAACAACTCCTGTGTATTTAAGCGAGGCTCTTAAAAACGCTTCAACCTTTAAGGTGGAGGCAAAACGCGCAGACAAGGCCTTCCCCTTAAAATCACCCGAAATATGCCGGGATGTCGGCGAGGCGGTTTTAAACGCTTTTCCGCACATCAGAGTCGATGTTAAAAATCCCGATTTAACCATAGTAATAGAAATCCGCGAAAACGCGGCTTACATTCACGGCGACCAGAAAAAGGGCGCAGGCGGTATGCCCGTCGGCACGGGCGGCAAAGCTGCGCTGCTTATCTCTGGAGGAATCGACAGCCCCGTTGCAGGCTGGATGATGGCAAAACGCGGAGTTGTTTTAAACGCCGTACATTTTGCCTCTCCCCCGTTCACATCGCCCATGTCCGAAATGAAGGTTCACGACCTTCTCGCTAAAGTAGCAAAGTACAGCGGCACAATCAAGCTTATAACCGTGCCGTTCACCGAGATACAGGAAAACATACGCGATAAATGTCCTGAGGAGCTTTTCACCCTCATTATGAGACGTTATATGATGCGCATATCAAATATCCTTGCCGAAAAAGAGGGCTGCGAGGCTATTGTCACGGGAGAGAGCGTAGGTCAGGTGGCAAGCCAAACCCTTACGGCGATGATGTCTACCGACAGCGTTTCGCGCTTACCGGTGCTTCGTCCGCTTGTAGGTATGGATAAGAACGAAATAGTCGTTATTTCAAGAAAGATAGACACATTTGATATTTCG
>ERZ1026876.804-NODE-804-length-17655-cov-7.222330_pt1 | contig 17655 bp, 19 predicted proteins | sample MGYA00380168_ERZ1026876 | MGnify/ENA primary metagenome ERZ1026876 (study PRJEB33269, sample SAMEA4719804) | human gut metagenome | biome: human-associated habitat; feature: organic feature; material: feces | place: Cameroon | collected 2013-10 ... | reverse complement strand
TCCATGCAGCACCATTAAATGATACAGAAAGGTTTGACAGAATCGGAGCAAATGTGTCCGTGATCAATGCTGCTGTACTTTCTGTAGCTGCTACATTTCCGGTATTCTGAATCAAAAATGTATAAGTTAATGTTCCATTTTCTGTTACAGGAACCGGGCTCACTGATTTGGTAATAGTGAGAATCGGATCACTGCTTGCATCAATTGTCTCTTCTGCCGTAATCGGTGTGATTCCACCACCTGAAATCGTTACTCTGTTACGAATTTCCGATTCCGTGCCTAATGGTGCAAATTCATTGATTGCCGTCTCATACGCCAAAATTACATTGCCGCCAGCCGGAATAGTGATACCGGAAATCGCAAGCGGTGACTGTGTAACCACCGTTGGAGTTGGCTGTAAAATCCCATTTACATAATACTTCACTGTATTAGATACATAGGTCAGCGGAACCAATGCTGTCACATTAAATTCATACTCACCCAGATTATCGGTTAATGTAATTCCGTTCAAAGCAACTGTTCCGGAATTCACAATACTCACAATATAAGTTATGCTGTCACTTTGTCCATATGTGTTTCTGACTGCTGTCTTAGTTGCCGATAAAACCTCTAAGATCTCACCGACAGCAATGTTGGAATTGGCAATCACGTTGCCATACTGCAATTGCGCCTGATTCGTAAAACGTGCCATATAATAATTCCTTCCTTTTCATACTTTCGTATACTTCATTATATGACAATGCATGAATTTCCGTGTATATAGAATGAATCCCCTTGCATAATGATACAAGGGGATTCCATTTATATAACGTACTGTCCAACTTGTTCCATCTGCCAGTCTACAAGATCCTTCAAGGTAATGCCATCTACAATCTCATTAATTGCACCTTCCATTTTTGTCCAGATTCTTGTTGTAACAGACTGACGTTCATAACTGGTCTCATCATCAATACTAACCGGGGTAAGGCTTCCTTCTGTCTGACGCAGGATCATACCAACCGTATATTGCTCAGGTGGATTCTTAAGCATATATCCACCCTGCGGACCCCGGATACTCTTAACAAATCCGGCCTTATTCAGCAACGAAATGATCTGTTCCAAATATTTCTCCGATATCTGCTGACGTTTTGCAATATCTTTCAACCGTACCGGCTCGCCGGTATTATATGTTGCAAGATCCAGCATTAATATAACAGCATATCGTCCTTTCGTTGAAATCTTCACGCTATCCCTCCTTAAATCATCCAGAAGTTATCGGTGCATACGATCCTTCGATAAGTCTCGAATTTGGACCATTTATTGTGGAAATCTAAACGAGTCTCTGCTGTCACATGTGCATGCTCATATAAGAAGTTATCCAGATCTGCTTCACTTCGTATCTTCAAAGCAAATCCTCTCTCGTCTAACACAGGAAGTCCCTGATACTGATATTCTGATAATGGAATGATATCCTGTACTTCCTGATTCCGGATCAGAATCACCGCATTATTATCTACAGCCAAAATGTCAAAGTAATCCGGATATTTGAAACTGTCTCCTTCTACCGGCACCTTATCTCCTACATGATATGTCTTATCTGTATTATTTGCTTTTGACAGGAAAGCATTCTCCAAATTGAAATAAAATTCTTCAAAGATATATCCGGACGTCTTAATATCATCTTTCTCAAAATATGGATTCTCACCTTCCGCATTCACACTCTCAACCACACCACACGCAGATGTCATGTGGGATACACGATCGATCAAAATGAGTTCTCCTAATGTCTTATTCTTCTGGAATTCATCTACGACAATTGCCTGCGCAAATTCAATCTGGCATACCGCAATCTCATTTTTCTCAATGTATTCTGTATCGATATGTTCTCCAGTATTAACATCAATCTTATATTCAATATTCTTGATAATACCCGGAATCTTCTTTGTTCCGAGTTTGACTAAATATTCCTTTCCGAGTGCTAATTTATCATCATCCATCCACAATAGTGTAGTAGTAACATTCTTAGCAACCGGCAGATCCGGATCATCCGTCAGAACACATCCGCGGCTTACATCCACTTCACGATCTAACTGAATCGTAACCGCCTGACCGGAAACCGCTTCTTTTACATCCTTATCACCATTCAGAATTCCCTTTACCGTAGCAGTCTCATTACTTGGTAAAGTTGTAATTGTCTGTCCAACTGTAACTTTTCCGCTCTCAATCTGTCCCTGGAATCCTCTAAACTCATGATTTGGACGGCATACACGTTGTACCGGCATATAAAAGATTGCATCCGGTTCATTCTCTGAAACATCTACATTCTCAAGATATGTCAATAATGGCTCTCCGGTATACCATGGCATATTATCTGATTTTGTCGTTACATTATCACCCTCTGTTGCACTGACCGGAATCAGCTTTACATCATACAGATTCAATGCCTTAGACAGCTCTTCAATATCTTTCTCGATCTCTTTGAAACGTTCTTCGCTGTAGTCTACAAGATCCATCTTATTGACTGCAAATACAAAATGCTTAATTCCCATTAATGCACAGATTCTGGCATGTCTTCTGGTCTGCACCAAAACACCATGCTTAGCATCTACCATAACGATCGCCAACTGTGCAAAGGACGCACCAACCGCCATGTTTCTCGTATATTCCTCATGTCCCGGTGTATCTGCCACGATAAAACTTCTGTGGTCTGTTGTAAAGTAACGGTATGCTACATCAATCGTAATTCCTTGTTCTCTCTCTGCCATCAGACCATCTAACAATAACGAATAATCAATCTCGCCACCACGGGAACCTACTTTACTATCTAATATCAATGCCTTTTCCTGATCGGCATATAATAATTTGGAATCATATAAAATGTGTCCAATTAATGTTGATTTACCATCATCCACGCTTCCGCATGTAATAAATTTTAATAATCCACTCATCTTAGAAGTACCCCTCTCTCTTTCTCTTTTCCATACTCGCTGCGCCGCCGTCTTTATCAATAACACGGCTTGTACGCTCTGATTCTACGGAGCTTAATGTCTCTTCGATAATCTCATCCAATGTTGTTGCGGTTGATTCCACGCCACCGGACAATGGATAACATCCTAATGTACGGAAACGTACCATTTTCATCTCCGGTACTTCTCCCGGATTCAGACGCATACGGTCATCATCCACCATGATGATATTGCCATCGCGGTATACAACCGGACGTTCTGCTGCAAAATAAAGAGGTACGATCGGAATATTCTCTCTTTTGATGTACTGCCAGATATCTTTCTCCGTCCAGTTTGAGATTGGGAATACACGAATACTCTCTCCCTTATTGATCTCTGTGTTATATAACTTCCACATCTCCGGTCTCTGGTTCTTCGGATCCCAGGCATGTGCTTCATTACGGAAGGAGAAGATTCTCTCTTTCGCACGACTCTTCTCCTCATCCCGTCGTCCGCCACCAAATGCTGCTGTAAATCCATACTTGTTAAGTGCCTGTTTCAATGCCTGCGTCTTCATGATGTCAGTATAGCTTGAACCGTGATCAAACGGATTGATTCCACGTTTTACACCATCTTCGTTAATATACTCTAACATCTCAATCCCCAAATCCTTTGCAACCTGATCACGGAACCGGATCATTTCCTTAAACTTCCAGGTTGTATTCACATGCAAAAATGGGAACGGCGGCTTCTCCGGATAAAATGCTTTCATTGCTAAATGCAGCATAACCGAACTGTCCTTCCCAATCGAATACAACATTACCGGCTTCTCGCATTCCGCTGCGACCTCCCGGATGATGTAGATTGCTTCTGCTTCTAATTCATCTAAATGTGATAATCCACTCATTTTCTTTCACTCCTATTCTCTCTTAAATATAATCCAAATATTAACTTCGATTAATATTGGTTTGCATTCCTTCGATCGATATCTATTGTCTGTGTACTTCCATCTGTCTTATGTATATTCCAATGGAGAATATCGCCCTCCGAAGTAACATTCATCACGCTTCCATTGCCGCCAATGTCTGCACCCAGGAAGAATTCTATGGCTCCGACCGGACACTCTTTTACACAGGATACACAACCCCAGCAGTCTCTTGGATAATCCATATTCGCTTTCTCCTCTTTTAGAGAGATCAACGTGCCCGGACAGACCTGTGTACATCTTCCACATGCAATGCATTTGTCCTTGTTAATTCGTATGCTCATATTCTCCCTCCTTTACAATATCGCGCCAGATCAATTCAATCTTACCATCCCTCATCCTGGAATTGAGATAACGATAATATGCTTCATCCGTCTCCGGATAATCCTGATTCTCATTGAATGCATGCCATCTGGTCTCTTTCCTGCCGCGTAAATGCGCGATCAACGACTTACAGACAACCAGTCGTTCTTTCAATTCGTAAACAAACAGCAATTCATGCATATCCTTTGCCCCGATATAATCTGTGAGTGCAATGATCTGATCAATCTTCTCATCTGCCAACTGCAACTGATTCTCATTATACTGGTAACCTGTTGTGATTCCTCCAGCATACTCATCCATGACCTTCTGCATGGCCTCTTCCAATTCCTCTATTGTAAATGCAGGCTGTTCCGTTGCCCGGATCTTCTCATATTCTAATAAGGTCCTGTTCGCACTCTCCTGTAACAATGCCGGAGCAGACGGTATCCATCCTTCCTTATTCTCTTCCAATCTTCTTATAATATCTACCGCTGCAATCTCACCTTCCGCCAAAGCTCCTGTCACATACTTCTGCGGACATCCACCTGCAACATCTCCTGCTGCATACAAGCCATGAATGGTTGTCTGCCGGTTCGTATCAATCCAAAATCCGCTTGCAGTGTGTCCACCCACAATATAAGGTTCCGTTCCCTGAATCTCTACATCCTGTTCCTTTGGCATCTTACCTGTCTCAATCCATCGCAGTGTCTGACTTGGCGCCATATTAAGATATGCCTTCAGCAATTCTTCATTCTGCTTCTCTGTGATTCCACTTGTCTGCAGGTAACACGGTCCATGTCCTAACTGATTCTCCCGAACCGTTCCATATACACGCTCACTCGTTGTCAGACCGTAATGTTTCTCATACACGGTTCCTCTCGAATTCACCTGTTTGGCTCCAACACCCTGTGCGATCGTTCCGGTCGGTGCGATCGTATCCTTGCAGCGCAATGCAATAAAGCGCATCTCAAAGGAAGTCATCTCTGCCCCTGCCCGTATTCCCATTGCATATCCCGCCCCGGTATTAAATGGCGGATACCACATCTTATGTCTGGAAAATCCCGGATTGTTCGGACGGTATAGTCCTGCTGCTCCACCGGTTGCAATCAATACTGCATTGGCACGAATCTCATAGGCAGCCTCATCCGTAACCGAAAAACCAACTGCTCCATATACCCGGTTATCCTCTACCAGTAAATCTGTAATATTGATATGGTTGAGCACTTCTACCCGGTCTGCCTCTTCGACCGCTTTCGCAAGAATCGGCTTGAAGTTCTCTCCGTTGATCTTAATATTCCGATTGCCTCTGGCTACATAATCACCATTCTCATCCTTCAGGATCACCAGTCCCAATCGTTCCATGTCCTCGGTCACCTCATTAAAATGCTCTGCCGCCGTCAACAATAGATCTCCTCTTACGATTCCGGCTGCATCCTTTGTCGCATAATCTACATAATCCTGAGGAACATGTCCTTTCGTTATGTACGCATTAATCGCATTGACTCCAGCCGCCAGGCAGCCGCTTCTCTTAATATTCGCTTTCTCAGCTATTAAAACCGACAGATTCGAATTCCGGCTGATGGTCAGTGCTGCGTAGCAGCCAGCCGTTCCACCACCAACAATCAGCACATCCGTCTGAATCCGTCTGACTTGTAATCTCTCCACGGTATCTCATATCCTTTCCTCATGTTAGGTGCATTATAACACCTATTTCCCTATTTGTAAAGTAGGTTAATAGGAAAAGTAGAAAAATTGCACCTTTACACAGCGTAAGGATTGTGAAATGCGTGAGGACATTGTCACGGACGGCACAGGTATTAGATAATTTCGCACACGTCCGTCAATCATGTTCATGCTATCTATATTTGTTCAGTAGCGCATCCGGAATATGACACATGTGGCAATCCTCCGGGTGTCTTTCCAAATGATGTTGATGTTCCTCTGCACTCCTGACATAATTCGTTAGCGGCAATACCTCCACAACGATCTTATCACAGTCTTCCCGATTCCGGATAAATGCTTTTGCCTCGTCGAGGTGCTTTGTGGAAGTGCTGTATATACCCGTTCTATACTTCTTTCCAACATCAACCCCTTGCTTATTCAGACTATACGGATCAATAATCTCAAACAACTGCTCCATGAGGTTCGTAATGGTCGTAACCTTCTCATCAAAGGTCACCTTTACACATTCTGCATATCCATCATATACACCATCCAAAGAGTCTGTCTGCCCATTGGCTCTTCCCGCTTCTGTCTCTATTATTCCTGGTGCCTTATCAAAAAAATGCTGCACTCCCCAGAGACAGCCACCTGCTATATATACTGTTTGCATAAAAAATCTCCTTTTGTTAAAAATCTCATCGTTTTCGTACCATATTATACTTTTCCAGCATATCTGATAAAATCAGATTCTGCCAATCAACACAATAAAACCAACTCCTGCTGGACACGTTTCACGGTTTCATCTGAAATCTTTTCTGTTTTACCATGAATCACCTTTGAGACAGTCGCAGTGCTAAGTCCTAATGCATCTGCAACATCTATAATCCGAACCCTGTTCTGTGCCATATTCATCCCTTCTTTATCAGATATTCTGATTATATGGTACTATAGAAACAGGGTTTTTACAAAGGTTAAACGTGTAACCCGTTACAAAATTCGCACTTGTTTTTTGTGAATATTAGTTTCTTTTCAATTCAAAACTTCTACTTCATTTTTTCTGATTCTCTTTAATAATACATATCCCACAAGACATGCAATCACTTCCGTGATTGGAAATGCCCACCAGATCAGTGCAACTGTCATCTGACCATTTCTGACAAACACGGAAAAAATTCCAGCCAGTGGCAGGATAATGATAATCTGTCTCAACAGGGAGATAACCAATGATTCCATGCCTCCGTCCAGTGCCTGATAGATTCCCTGATACGCCACATTGATTCCTGCAAACAGAAAACTTACCGAAATTACTCTCATTGCACTAATAAAATATACTCTTGACTGTCCCGCATTAAACAACGTTGCAAAAGCTCCGGGGAAAATCTCTGTAGTTGCAATGCCTAAAATCATTAATGCAGCGGTATAGATCAGACCATACTTAATTCCATCCCGAATTCTCTTCCTGCTTCCCATTCCATATGCAAATGCAATGACCGGTGTAATTGCATCTCTAAGCCCAAATGCAAGAAACAATACAAACTGCTGCACCTTATAGAACAAACCATATGCAGTCTGTGCCGACGGACTGAATTTCAAAATCAAATTCATCACATAAACCATGATCGACATAAGTGCCTGTGCAATAATTGCAGGAAGTCCAATTGCATAGATTTCCTTGATTATTCTGCCTTCCGGTTTCATACATTTTACACCATGCTCAAATTCCTTATTGTATTTTATATGGAAAATGAATAACAATACCGCTGATGCAACCTGACCGATCACGGTCGCATAAGCAGCACCTGCCACTCCCATTTCCGGCACCGGACCGATACCATAGATCATAATTGGATCCAGAATAATATTTACCACTGCTCCCACCACCTGACCGATCGTAGAATATAGTGAACGTCCGGTTGCCTGCAATAATTTCTCGAATAAGGAAAAGAAAATTATTCCAAATGAAATCACACAGCATATCCTTAAATAATCTGTTCCCATAGAAATTACTTCCGGATCAACCGTCTGAGATGCGATATAAGCTTTCACACCAAATATTCCAAATAACAGACACGCCACATAAATAATTACTCCCAGGAATAAACTGTTTCCTGCAACTTTTGCAGCCTTTTTCCTGTCACCCTGTCCAAGTGTTCTTGCAAGAAGTGCATTTGTTCCAACACCTGTTCCAATTCCAACTGCGACCATAAGCATCTGAACTGGGAATACCAATGTCAGTGCATTCAGTGCCGCCTCACTTCCCACACGCATATTTCCAACAAAGGCACTATCTACAATGTTATAAACCGCCTGCAATGCCATAGATAAGATCATCGGTATCCCCATCTGCACCATAAGCTTATTGACCGGCATCTCCTTCATCTTGTTACTTTCTGCCATCTTAACTTAATCCTCCTTTTTCTGCATAAAAAAAGAGCAGCAAAACTGGATTTACGCAGATTTGCCACTCGTTCGTTCTTCATTATATTTATAATTTTCCAAAAAGTCAAACAAAAATCTATCAAAAATTTCCAAATATACAATTATTAAAATTCATGAGTTTTTTCACTTTGCCCAAAAGCCCAGCTCAATATTGTGGCAGGCAATCTTTTTAAATCTTGGCAGTGTAAAATCTATTTTACCGTATCCCCTATCAATCAATATATCTTCTCTTTTCTGAAAGTATTTTTCTACAAATAATAGTATTTCATTTAATTCTAATTCACGATCAATATAATTACTTGGCATTTTTCCAAATACAAGAGAATAAGGATTTTCCATCAGCATCGTCCTCCTTTATATATTTTATATACTTCATGTCAATTGATTAAACCAAGTATATCTATAATGGTCAAAAAATAAAAACTTACTATTGAAATGTTCTCATATATCTATCCCCTCGCGACTTCCGATTTCTATCACTTTTTTCTTTACACTGCCGAAAATAAGTAAGTATATTTTCGCATCTGTGCAAATATAATCGTTTCTACCCGGTTTCTGATTTCTTCCGGATATACCTCTGCATTTTTAAGCAGTTCTGTTACATCATTTTTCGTAAATTTGAATTTCAAGTTTGCTTTATATAAGGCTTCCGAAATCTCTAATTGTTCATCAAATTCGCTACATACTGTTTTTGACTGGACATTATCCATAAGCGTATAAACATCTCCCGACAGAGGATAATCCATAGTTGTATCTGCCAGTAATCCTGCCCCATTATCAAAAATCGGACAATACGCATAGTCCCCTTTCCCATTCATCAGAACCGCAATATTGTGTGTATGACGATCTTCATTCAGAAATAACGCATCAATCGTCAACAACTTGTTCATATAAATGCCAAATTCCTGAAGTCCTGTCATGCGTTCTACCTGCTGCACTAAAAAATGTAATCGTTCCTCCTGTTCTGGTATTCTATACAAAGTCTTGTATAGACTTTCCCCGAAAAAATTCTTGAACAACCGCTCCAGCGTAATAATCTGCCAGTCCTCACTTAGAAAATTATTACTCTTCACGCCATTATAAATCACAGTACCGTATTTTATTTTTTCCAGATCATAGCATACAAATTCATTCTCTGCCAGGGTTGACTTTTTCAGAAGATGCGAAATCATATACTCTGCCAGACCTTCATAACCTGTATAATCTGCTTTATACCATATTCCTTCATTCTCCCATTTTAGCTGGTTCCCTTTTGAAGACTGCCGGTCATTTGTCCGGATATTCTGCTCAAATAATTCTATCATGCATCTACCTCTCTATGCGAATCCAAAAATCATCTTCTGCCATTCGGCCCTCAGTCTTCTCTATAATCATAATCGGATCATAAAATGGCAGTCCCAGATCCTTCAATATCAATTTCATCTTATCTCGGCTTTCCGGGAAACATCTTGATTTTAAAAACTCCTGATAATCATTATAATCCGGATCTTCTACCGTACCGAAAGCACGGAACATAACCTTATCTGTATAATTCCTTATTTTGACTTTTCGTTCTAACTCGTTCACATCAATCATAGTGCATACGTCCTGCTCATACATATACCATATTCTGAGCGGCCACACTTTTTCCGGCACCTTCACTTCCTGCTCATATTCCGGATATTTTTGCAACATTTTTAGAAATGGAACAATTGGCCCACGAATCACTTCTTCGCTTCTCTCCCAACGTTCTACGGTCGGCTTGGAACAATTGATAAATTCTGCAAATTCTTTCTGCGTCAAATGTAATTCCTTCCGAATCTGTTTAATTTCCTTTGCAGTTGTGTATTCTGGTGTTACAAATAATCTTTCTTTCATAAACTCACCTTCCAGTTTTATGATTTCCGACTTTTTCTTTATTAAATCATAAAATATAATATTTGTAAACAAAAACCATTATTTTGATTGTTTTAGGTATAAAAAAACAATCAAAATAATGGTTTGTTTTAATTTACAAGAAATATGCTGGTCAGTTCTACAAATTCTTTTACAATATGTTATTCCACATTTAAATCAGATTTTTCCAATCAGCACAATAAGACCTGCCACCGCAAATGCAATGATCAGATAAGATACCGTTGCAATGCTACGTTTCGTTATGATTGCTTTCCATGAATGAACATATGGAACACCTTCCATACCCTCTATCTTCCAGATCTTGCTATGTCCTACCCAGATTCTATCAATTACAATACCGTCAAACCAGTTCATTACTACAAGGAAAAGTGCTGTCTGAATATATGCTGTCTTATAATCTGTGACATGATTCCATACCGCAATAAACAGAATCAGAACAATGAACATAATGATACAGAATGGTATCATAAATCCTTTTGCTTTCTTCTTCGTCTCCTCTATGTCGGCAAGCCCACGTTTCTGCGCCTCGGCTAAATATTCATCCGGGTAAAAATATAAGCAGTTCCGCCCGCTGTTTCTTGCTGCACATTTCACAAGCAGCATAAATAAAAGACAATATAACACAATTTGCAGTAACACGATCATTTCTAATACCTCCTAATTAAAGTCTGTCAATCATTTCCACAAACAATTCTGGTTTCAATAAAACAAGTCCTCCATGTCCCAAATCCGGTAATATTTCAAACTCCGTCTGAGGAAATTTGCTCTTTATATAATTGATATCCTGTTTTCTCTCTTTTTCCTCATTTTTTGCATACCAGTAGTGAAGCTTCGTATCCACTTTGGGAACCGGTTCTGGAACTTTATAATTATTACATGAATCAAACGTTCTCCATATCGTCTTGCTACTACAATGCCGCAAAACATCCGCTACATATTGCAGATCTTCCTTAGAATAATCATCTGTCGCAAATGCTTTTTCCAGTAACGCCACACCACCTGCTCTTCCGATCATCATCATAAGATAATCCTTCAAGGCAATAAAACGGGTTGCAATCCATGGTAACTGATAAGGTGTAATTCCTCCGTCAATAACACAATGCCTTATCTTAATCTTTTGTCCTAATGCTACCAGCAGTGAAATGGAACCTCCCATTGAACAACCATATACGGCATATAATTCCGGATATCCTTCTTTCTTAAGCCATGTATTCAATTCAGATGCTATCTGTTCCACACTGGTAAAATCACTGTCATTATCAAAATCATAACCAGGAAGTGCCGGAACCAACAGGTGATAATTCTTCTGTAACAAAGGAATCACATTTTCAAAATAATCCCATTTCACAACAGATGGATGAATCAGCAAAATGGTTTCCTTATTTTCTTTTCCAAATTCATGAATAGTCACTTCTATGTACCTTCCTCTTTATCCTTATCTTTTGTGACGTATCACCCTCCATAGAGAAACACTGCCCTATCTTTACGGTTAGTCACATCTAACCCATAATTATAGCACAACTCTTTTCAATTACAAGCTGATTTTTACATGAATTCTATTATTCTTTATATTTCGCCTCAACGCACATACCGTAGATTACCATAATCGCAATCGTCTCAATCATCACTCCGAGTACTGACAACAGAATATATGGATTATTCTGCCCCTTTAACAGGGGCAGTCCTAATACAATTAAGATCAATCCATAAATAATGAACAATTTACCTGTTGCACGATTATAGCCTCTTATATCTTTCACAGGAAACTGCTTAATATTTGCCCAAAAGCCAAACGCAACTTCCTTCTTTGAAAAGCACGCATTGATTCCCATACCAATGATGATAAGCGCAACAATCACCCATATTATAAATCCTATCATATTTCCGCACATGTTATATTCTCCTCCACTACTTCGTTCTTCCAAATATCTCATACAATATCAGATCCCGCATACGCTCCATAGTCTCTTCATATGCTGCCTCATGAAGGATCGCCCTTCCCTCCGCACCGAGTACATAGATCTTAATGAGGTTTGCGACCAGCGTCATATTGGCATCCGGACGGACATCCTCCATAATGGCTATGAATTGATTCGCAATCTGCATTTCTTTCTGCTGGTTCGGTGCCGCCTGCTCCGGAAGCATCTCCACAAGCCGCTTCTCATCCTCCGGAGAAAGGCTTGGAAATACACTGTAATTCTCGTCAATCATGAATTTCAGATAGGTTCTTGCCTCGGCAGGTCCCGCCTTTTCCTTTCCATTCAACGCCATCCTTAACAGATCGGGAATAATCTTTCTCCTGTACTGCAACACCTCATACACATAAGCCTCTTTTGACGGAAAGAAATTATAGAAGGTACTGACACCTATGCCCGCTGCCTCCGTGATCTTCGCAACCGACATATGTGTCATTCCATACTGCTTCAGCAGATCAAATCCCGCTGCCAGCATTTTCTCTCTATATTCTGCTCTCTCCTCTTCTGTAAATACCCGCTTAGCCATCCGACTCCTCCAATAACAGTATTCGCAAATAAATACTATTCGCTTCTACTATTTTCCTTCAAAGCTTCCACCATGTCAATCCTTGATATTTTTCTCTTTTGAAGAAGGAGGGACAATTCATATGTAACCCAGGTAAGCAGGAAACCGGTCACGATTGCTTTCACAGTTACAACCGGTGATAACAACATTCCATAATTCTCTATTGTATCAGAATATCCTACCTTGACAAATGTATATGCCATCGGTATTCCCAACAAATATCCGATACATACCAGAACATGATTCACATTCAGTACTCTGTTTGAGATTTCCTTTCGGTTGAAACCAAGCACCTTCATTACCGAGATATTAGTTGACGTCTCAGACACGATCATATTGATGATCAGGTACAGTACAAATACACCCAGTACAATTCCCACGATCTCGATCATCAGAATAATTGCCTTCATAGGTCCCATCAGATTATCCATTGTATCTGCTGTTACCGTCATCTTCGTCTCACTAGCCACAAGCTCCTTGTCAAGTGTCAGAGCATCCTTGCTTATGATACAGTTGTATGTACCGGCATCCACACCCGCAAGCTCTGTCGCATTGTCTCTTCCTGTATACAGGTAGCAATGCGTATTGTCTGTTACAACTCCACTGATCTTTACCTTATGCTCCTTAAGATCAGCAATGTTATAAAATATCAATTCCTCTCCCGGCTCCATGCCAAATGTCTCTGCCGCTGCACTTGTAAGATAATATTTGTCAAGCTCTAACTTCTCTCCACTGTCTGTCTTGTCCGGGAAATACTTGGAACCTGTCTCTATTCCCTGTGCAGAAAGCTGTACGGTACTGCCATCCACTTCATAATAATTCTGGAACAACGCCTCTCCCTCATCCGGTGTGCCCTGTTGAAGGGTATTTAATCGGTACAGATATTCGTATTTAATAGAACTTGTAAGGCCATCGTTAAGCAGGGCATCCATACTATCACTCATAACAAGTCCGGCAACGATACAAAAGGCTGCTATCGCCACACCGATAGTTGTAACGATACTTCTTCCCGGATGTCCCATTACACTTCTCACTCTCATTTTCACCTGGGTCTTGGCGCGGCTGTTCTTCATGATACTAATGGCTTTTGTATCTTTTCCTGTATTTCTCAGCAGATCCACAGGTGCTTTCTTAAGAAGCTTTCCTGCCTGTATTGCAATCGCCGCACAATAAAGAAGCGTCGGTACCACAAGAGCAATTACAACAGAAGGAAGATCATAGATTGGCTTATATATAAGCGTCTCAAAATCATATTCAATGTAAAATCTGCACAGAACCTTAGTAAGCGGTATGGAAACCAGCACTCCAAGTACACTTCCAACCACACCCGGAATCAGACCATATCTTACATAATGTCCTATGATCTGTTTTCTCGAAAATCCCAGAGAAATAAATGTTCCAAGAAGATACTGCTCATTCTTTATATTTCTCCCAAGCACCATGACAATCAGTGTAAGAACAATGACGAACATGACCGGTGCAAACATGGTAGCCATGTTGGTAACGGCATCTCCCTCATTTACCGGCATCGAGATTCTGGTGTTCGTTGTAACTGCCATATAACTTGCAATTATATAATCGCTGTTCAACTTCTCGCGGACTTCTTTTGAATTGTCCTTATTGTACTTTATGGAATAATATCCGGTCTCCTCTGTATCAATCCGGTCATATTCAGGACGGTCTACAACGATCGCTGCAAATTTCTCATTATCAATGAACCCTGTAAATGTCTGAAGCATATAGATATAATCTGCCTTAGTGGTGTATGCAGATACCTTATAGGAATCATCTCCAAGGGAGATCTCATCCCCTATTTTTATGTTGTGAACATCTGCAAAGTCCTGTGTAAGAAGTGCCTCTCCATCTCCCGGTTCATGACCTTCTCTCACATCACACAGATTCAGCTTCTCAGGCATGGCAAATGCTCTGATAGTTACCCCATCCAGATCTCCGCCTTTTACATGAATATCTTTATAGCCGCTATACTCAAGGATTACATCATATTCCTTTTCCAGCTTGTCTATATCTTCCTCTGACAAGGGCTTATATGTAACAAATTCTGCATCCTCTGCCTTATATTCATCTACAAAATCTCTCACAACACTGGTAAGGGTATGACCTGTTGACACAGCCGCCACTATGATCATAGATGTAAGTGCAGTAAGGATAATACTTATAATATAAAATGATTTATTTTTCTTAATGCTGCGTCCAGCTCTCTTGTTGATCGTCATATTACAACTCCATCTCCTCTACTCTTTTCTTGTCTGCGTTCTTCGTATTTGACACAACCTTACCATCTGTGATCTTAATAATACGATCTGCCATACTGGCTATATTCACGTTATGTGTAATGATCACAACGGTTGTCTTGTATGTATCATTCATACTCTGCACTCTCTTCAAAACATCTTTTGAGGATTTGGTGTCCAATGCACCGGTAAGCTCATCACAAAGAAGGATATCCGGCTTCTTCACCATGGCTCTGGCGATTGCCGTCCTCTGCTGCTGACCACCGGAAAGCTCCTTTGGAAAATGCTTCTCATACTTGGAAAGTCCAAGACTTTCCATAAGAGTATCTACATCAAGCGGCTCCTTTACAAGCTCTGCGGTCATCTCAATGTTCTCTCTGACTGTGAGATCCGGTGTCAGATTATATGACTGAAATATAAATCCAAGCTTATTTCTTCTGTATACTTCAAGTTCCTTAGCAGACATCTTCTCAAGATTCACTCCATCCACCATCATGCTTCCTTCTGTCACCTTATCAAGACCACCGAGTATATTCAACAGTGTACTCTTACCACTCCCACTCGGGCCAAGGATTACAACAATCTCTCCCTTTTCCATACTGAAATCGGTATGATCTAAGGCATACACCGTCGCCTCGCCCTTTCCATATTTTTTTACTAAGTCTTTTCCTTCAATAAACATTCTGCTTCCTCCTCGCTATATGCGAACATTTTCTTTATTTCATTCGCATATATGTTAGTTCTAACTAACCTTCCTGTCAAGTACTTTTGCGAATATTTTTCATATTTTATTCGCATAGTTAGATTTTTATCATAGAACTCTAATTATTGGCACAAAAAATTTAGGGAACTTTTTCATCTATATACTACAAAAAAGTTCCCTAAAGATCCATTTTAACCCATGTCATATTTAATATCTTTTAATGTGTCGCTAACGTTTATGATGTTCCCGGTGTCGCACTTCGTGCCATCCTTATTTTCGTGCAACAAGGTGTGCACGAAAACCTTTCTGCCGTTCCATACTCAATACTGTAAATCCGGCTTTTTCTGCCATAGTTATAAATTCTTCCTGCTTACATATTTTCACATCTCCATGTCCCACCAGATTTGCCAGAGGCATTTCCAGATGATTCATCAGCCAGACACCGAGATTCGATGATGTATAGTCTCTCAAGATCAGACGACCGCCCTTTCGCAAAACACGATAAGCACTGTCAAAAAAATTCTGCGGATTCGGATAGTGATGAAAACTATTTGAACATATAATTGCATCAAAAGAATCTTCGTCAAAAGGAAGATTTTCACTATCACCTACAATAAATTCTGTGTTAGAAAGCTCTTTCGCCTGAGCAACATGGATCATCTCCGGTGTAAGGTCAAGACCAACATAATGTTTATCCGGATATTTTTCATGAAGCAGCTGCAACATCGGTCCGGTTCCACAGCCGCAGTCAAGAACATCATGGAATGATTCCTTTTCCAATTCAGCCAAAATCGGAGGATAATCATCCTTGCACATTTCATAAATTCCTGCGTGTCCACTATCATAAATTTTTGCAGCCTGCGTAAATTCTTTAATAGAAAGTTGTTTATATTCTTCTGGTGTCATAAGGCTTTCTCCTTTATAATTGTCTATTGGTTAGCTGTGACTAACCAATAATATCATGAATTTCCGGAAAAGTCAAAAGCTGGTTACTGTTCACGGTACCAAACTTCGTGCACCATATAACTATATCATGCAAAAAATCAGCTGCCTGCAAAATGTCGACAACTGATTTATGTTTCTAAAACGAAATTGTAAATACTATTATTTACTTTGTTACTCCACCATGAAAATAACATTCATATACCTTTTCATTATCACAGTAAATTTCTTCATAACCTTGAAACCAACAAAAATCTCCAACCACATTACACTTATAAATATACTGTCCTGATTGATAATACTCCGGTCCTCTAAACGGCATCTTTTTATCGGCCTGACGAAGTGCTTCTTTTAAGAAATCACCACTGAACTTCTGATCTAAAACGCGTCCTGCGTAATTCATTGCATACTGTGATTTACCTTCATACCATATAGCTTCTTCCCCGACAAACTGTTCCCCGCCTACATATGTATCATGATATGTATAAGAACCATTACTGGATGGAAAATTTTCATAACCTTCTTCTGAAATCATGTTATCCATTTTCTTGATAATCTCTTCAATTTCTGCACTCGTAAGCATTTCATGATAAGACAATAATGTATCAAGAGAAATATTCAATAATCTTGCTATTGGAGACAACAACTCAATATCCGGATTAGAATTGCCGCACTCCCATTTCTTCTATCTCTTTTAACATAAATTCTTCTAGTTTCTTCTTGTCAGGTAAATGTAACATATAAGTTGAAACAAATAATTGGTTATCCATTCCAGATAATGCATATTCTACCATCTGCGAGCCTTTGTCTGTACAAAGTAGTATTCCTACTGGCGGATTATCTCCTTCTGTCATCTCATTTTTCTTATAATACCCTACATAAGCGTTAAGCTGTCCCAAATCCTCATGTTTGAACTCATCATTCTTAAGTTCAATAATAACATTGCAATGTAAAAGACGGTTATAAAAAACAAGGTCAATAAAATAATATTTATCATCTACTATAATT
>ERZ1026876.801-NODE-801-length-17687-cov-9.348344_pt1 | contig 17687 bp, 15 predicted proteins | sample MGYA00380168_ERZ1026876 | MGnify/ENA primary metagenome ERZ1026876 (study PRJEB33269, sample SAMEA4719804) | human gut metagenome | biome: human-associated habitat; feature: organic feature; material: feces | place: Cameroon | collected 2013-10 ... | reverse complement strand
GCTCAAAGCCTTATAAAATAAGGGATGATGAGCTATAAGTGTCAAAGATGAGATACTGTATGGCAATGCTTTACCTAAAAATTTTAAAAAAATTAGTGCAGACTCTGCTAAGTTGAAAGTAAATTTCGCTCGTGATTTTAGCTGGACCTTTCCTAATCCAACCACCAATGCGCAATTTTCCTAAAAGCTTTACTCCGTAACTCAAAGCCTTAACTCGCCACTTCAAACCTTAATTCTTAATTAATACAGAAAAAGTAAAAGCTAAAAACTAAACATCTAAAAGCTAACAAAAGAAATAATTATGGCTCATGGTCAAAGACAAATTAGACTATTAAATTCTAAACATTTACATTCAAAACACCGTAACGCTTTTACGACTTACGTGCAAAAGCTTTAAATTCGTCTTTATAATTAAATTTTACGTAATAAAGATTGATATATAACGCTTGAAAAAGCCAACTTAATCACGTTAATGCTCTTTGTTTATCTCTTGGCACCTAAAAAATGCTGTAAAGCTTAGTCTTTAGTGCCAAAATTCTCGGTTTACGCCTTTGTTACAAGAGCAATGACATAATTTTTTTTAAAAAATGCCATTTTCGTCGCATTACCTTGTAAATTTTGGCGTAAAATGAAACTTACAAAGTAATTTACCCATTATTACATAAAAATTACAACATATTATCCGTAAACGTCCTATCATTTACCTCTTCAGACGAATACGTAGTTTGATGTTATTAGTTATTAAAGGAAATGAATTATGGCTACAATAAAAGACGTGGCTGCGCTCGCCAATGTTTCCGTAGCAACAGTTTCACGCGTTATCAATAACTCTAGTAAAGTTTCACCAGAAGCTAAAGCGGCCGTTATAAAGGCCCAACAAGAATTAAATTATCATCCTAACGTTACCGCGCGCACCATAGCTCACCAAACTAGCGAGTCTATCGGGTTAGTTATAGCTGATATCAGCGACCCTTATTTTGGTGCGATGGCTAGATCCGTCGAAGAAGAAGCTGAAAAAAACAAGCTCACCCTTTTTATTAACAACGGCTTTCATACTGCGAGCCTTGAAAAGAAGTGTCTCGATGAGCTCATTAGACACCGCTGTAAGTATATCATTGCCCATACTCTAAATATTGATGATGAAACCATGAACGAGTATATGGAAAACTATCCTGGCATGATCCTCATTAACCGTTTGCTACCTAATTACCCAGATCGCTGTGTTTACACAGATGATACCAATGGGGCCTATATAGCCGTTAAGCATTTAATCGCCAACGGACACCGCAATATCGCCTACATTAAATCTAACCACCGTATTCCTGATGCCGAAAATCGTTTCCAAGGCTACCGCAAGGCTTTAGAAGAAGCGAAGTTACCTTTTAACCCATCACTAGTAGTAGAACAAGAACCTACCGCCCAAGGTGGTGAAGACGGAGCGCAAACTCTATTAAATTCAAGTCAACCTTTTACAGCTATCGCTACCTACAATGATATGCAGGCAGCTGGCGCTATGGCTATTCTTATCGATAATGATATCAAGATCCCTGATAACATTTCTATTATTGGTTACGACAACATGTTCATTAGCCGTTACCTACAGCCACGTATGACTACCATTTTAAACCCAGTTAAAACAATGGCGGCAACGGCTGTTAAATTAGCTTTAGCCTCTGTGGCTGGGCAAAACCTTGGCGAATACGCTCACATGTTTACTCCAACGCTAATTAAGCGTTTCTCTGTCAAAGACCTTAACAATATTAACTAACTCTTTAACTAGCTCATTTTTAGTACCAATGAAATACTAATGAGCCTCAAAGAATTATTGTTAAGCAACCTACAAAATTGGTATTAACTTAAAAACAACCACCTCACTTTTATGAGGTGGTTGTTTTGGCTTAAGTGAATACTATTTAACTCAAGTTTCCCACATAGAAAACTTGAGTTCCTTATTAGACTTGGCATACCACTTTTGATGTAGTTCACTTGGAGTTAGAGATTCAATTTGCTCTCTAGTGGTTAAATTAAGGGATTCCAATTTATGCTTAGCTCTTACTGCTACACCGTGGCATACCTTAAATTCAGCTTCGAGATCTTTTGGGCGTTCGGTTAAAGCTTTAACCAAGAACTGTTGTAAGATTTTTGCTTTCATTTGCTTTCCTCTTCCTAGACGATGCAATCGTCTCAATTTGTTGTAAAGATATTTGTCCATACAATTTCTCCTATTAACAAACTTGTTATTAGAGAAAATTGTAAATTTAGGAAAGCTAAAAATTTGATCTAAACGTCACACATCTTGCGATGCATTGTCAGATTATCTTACTGATAAAGGATCTTAGATTACTTCGGATCTTCTTAGTGATAACGAACACTCAAACCAAGCCGGAAAGGATTTTTCCGGCTTAATTGTCTTAAAGACTGTAAACAGCAAACGAAATTACCATAACGCCCCATGTTCTTGTCTTGAAATTATCTCAATTTGTCCATTTTTATAATGTAATCCATTAAGGATTAAGGGAATTTATTATGAAGGCAAATTGGCTTCCTCTTTCAGCTGCTGTTGCTTTAGCTTTAAGCTCAGTTGCAGCTTCTGCTGTTGATTTTCATGGTTACTTCCGTGCTGGCGCTCAGGCTAGCACCCAGGGTGGTGAAGTTTACTGCTTAGGTAACGGTAACATAGGCCATAAGGTTGGTCGTCTTGGTGATGAATGCGATACCTATGCTGAACTCACCCTTAACCAGGAAGTTTACAACAAGGCTAATAACAAGTGGACTTTAAACACCCTCGTAGCTTATGGTACTGCTGAAGGTAACAGAGACCTTCAGGGCGACTCTTGGCAGGGCGTAGGTGGTGATGGTCCATGGAATGGTCAGCGTTTATCTATCCGTGAACTCTGGACTGGTTACCAGACTGATGCAGGTTATCAGATTTGGGCTGGTAAGCGTTTCTACCAGAGAAAGGATATCCACCTCCTTGACCTTTACTACCTCAACAACTCAGGCTACGGCGCTGGTATCGAAGGTATCGACGTAGGTATGGGTAACCTCGCATTTGCTGTTACTAAATGGGTAAATGACGGTTCTTCAGACTACAACCGTAACGTATATAAACTCGACGCTCGTTGGAATGGCATTCCAGTTGGCCCACTCGGCACCTTAGATGTAGCTGTAATTTACGCTCTTCCATTCATTTCTGAACAACAGGAAGCAAAAGTAGATGGTGAGGCACTTGCAAAACGTGCAAACCGTGCTAACTCTGGCGCTCTCGTAACTTTAGACCTCAACACTGCTGTCAACTCTGATAGCGTAAACTTAATGAACCACTTCATTGTTCAGTACGGTACTAACGGTTTTGGTTACATTGGTCAAAACGACAACCACGCTGGCGACAACTACACTCCAGATCTTGATGTCGAAGGCGTACGTGTTATCGATTGGGGTACTTTAGATGCTGGTAACTTCGGTTTAGGCTATAGCTTCATTTGGGCTCACGTAAACAGTGGTGATGACCACATTGCTACCCCCTTTGGACAACCAGGCTACACTTGGACTACTGCTCGTTCTGGTTGGGAATACAGTGTAGTACTTCGTCCTGAATACAAGTGGACTGAATTCACTCGTACCACCCTCGAACTTGGTTACTCTGCTCAGAAGGCCAATAGTTTCGTTGCAGATCCTAAAAAATATAAAGATCCTGATGTTTACAAAGTAACACTTGCTCAGCAGTTCACCCCAGGTAAGGGCTTCTGGACTCGTCCAGCAATTCGTTTCTATGTTTCTTACATTGGTGGTGATGAATTTGCTAATGGCTGGGATATAGGTTACAAGAACAGGAACAAGGACGGCGACGAATACCAGATTACCGTTGGTACTCAGGTTGAAGCTTGGTGGTAATCGTTTAACACGATATCAATCATAGTTTCTACATAAAGTAGTTTTTAGTATTTAGAAGGCCTTAGGGCCTTCTTTTTTATTTTTATATGATTAAATTTACTGCTGAATGGAGAATTTATACCACCTTAATTCATGGTTCATTTAATGTGGCTAGAAGCTGTTATCAAGTGGTAAAAGCATTCGCTCTAAGTCAAGTCCATATTGTTGGTGTAATTTAGTTTTCTTGTAAAATATCTAATCCACCGCTATATGTTGCTAAAAATCCATGTTGCCCCTAACCGAGTTATCCACCACCAAACATGCCCTAAGCGCTAATTATGCACCGCCTATCATTTTTTTTTAAATTTATGCACCATATGACGATTTTATCCACCATTTACAACCTAGCATAAATTTTTAAGCTTCTAAATTAGGTTAAATCTCGGCCAAATGACATGTTAAGGCCCCACTAATCAACACCTCAAACTCGCTAAAATTATTTCGTTACCAACATCCTTAAACTAAGTGTTTTTTAATGTAATAACGCCCAAAACGAGTTCAAAATAAGGTTTAGCTCCTATTGGAGGTACATTTTATCGACCTTTATCGCAAATATAAGCACCTTCATGTGGTTTAAAATGAACCACGCACCTGAGCAAATAACACCCAGTTTTAATTTTATCCACAGAAAAATACGCTTTTATCAACAGTGTTATTAACTATTTTGGGGGATTGTTTATTTTGCAAGTTTTTTATTAAAATTTTTAGATTTTTTTTGGTTTTACCCTCTCAATACTATCCCCTCCCTAAAGTGGGCAGTTGTTATTGTGGTCCAAGTTAGCCCCCTCTTAATTTCATCTTAAGCTCAAACATTGTCATATGTACATGTATAAACATGAATTTTTAAGTTCACCCTCTTTGAGTTTCCTTCTTTACTTAAGTCCTTACGCTCAAGCAGAGACTTCTTTATATGGTATAATGCCCCAATATACCAAGTACTTTTGGAGTTATGGTGAGATGCCTACAGAAAGTAACAAAGCCAATAATTCAACCTCAACTATTAACCAATCACCAAAGAATAAGCTTGCTTCACCGGCTAAGCATGCAGACGCTTCGTCCGTCCGTTTAAATGCGTTCATGTTCACCCCCAAATATTGGCTTATTTGGCTTGGCCTTGCGGCCATGCGCCTTTGTTTACTCCTACCATATCCCCTTATCATGCGCATTGGGCGACTCCTCGGTCATTTAGCAAGAATCTTTATTCGCCGTCGCATTAAGATTGCAGAACAAAACTTTAAGTTGGCCATGCCAGAACTTAGCGACAAAGAAATAAAAGCCTATACTAAAGAACACTTTGCTAATGTTGGGATGGGTATTCTTGAAACTGGCATGGCTTGGTATTGGCCTGATAGACGTTTAAAGAAGCTTGTTCACATTGACCCCGAAGAAGAAGCTCGCGCCAAGGAACTCGCGGCCTCTAATAAAGGCATCGTCGTGCTTACTTGCCACTTTGTAACCCTTGAACTTATGGCCCGAATTTACGGCACCTTCATCAAAAAAGGGGTTGGTGTTTATCGCCCTAATGACAATCCTGTTATTGAATATTTACAAGTTAAAGGTCGTACCCGTTCCAACCTTTATCTAGTTGATCGTCATGATATGAAATCTACCCTTAAGGCTCTAATGAAAGGTTTGCCGATTTGGTACGCCCCAGACCAAGACTACGGACGCAAAGTCTCAATTTTTGTACCGTTTTTTGCGGTTAAGGATGCTGCTACCGTTACAGGTACCGCCGGCCTCGCGCGCATTAAAAACACTGTAGTCCAACCATCTTATACAATTAGACTACCTAATTACCAAGGTTACCAACTACATATCGACCCGATACTAGAAGATTTTCCAAAAGGCGATAATGAAGCTGACGCCACCACCTGTAATCAAGCGATCGAAGCGATGATTAGACAAGGGATTCCTCAATATATGTGGCTTCATAGACGATTTAAAACTCAACCCGACCCTAAAGCTCCGCCTCGTTACCAGCTTTAGCTCAAAAACTTTATGACCTTTAATTACGCCAAGACTAAACTTTATTGTCTTGGCGTAATTTTAGCTAAACTTTTCAGCCTAAATTCTTCTGCCTGTTTAGAGCAAACTTACAACCCAGTTCCTAGAATCAAGTTCCTACAATCAATTTTTTATAAACTAATAGAGTTTTATCAAAATAAATCTAATACCCCTAAGCCTCAAATATACCCCCTAAAAGAACTAAAGCTCTAAACAACGTCAAGGATGAAAGTTCGCCTAAATGATTAATTGGTAAATTTTGCTTCTTTTAGGTAAAATTTACGTTACACATAATGATTAAAATACAAACAACTGAGGTACGCTGTGAACAAAAAACTCCCGTTAATCGCTGGATTGCTGATTTCTTCAGCCCTATGTAATGTCCCTGCTTCGGCCCTTGAAATCACCGAAAACGAAGGACAAGCTAATGCTGAGACTGTAGTACTCCCTCCTTCAGCCCCAGCCACGGCTAGCGCTGATAAAACTACCCCAACTGCTCCAGTTGCCTCCAAAGCTACCTCAAAAGCTCTAAGCGAAGCTAATGACAAGACCAAAAATAAATCAGATTCAGCCTCAAGTGCAGCTACAGTAGATCCTAAAACTCCAGTAGCATCTGAAGTTACACCCCCTGTTTCCGCTGATAAGAAAGTATTTATCACTGACAACGCCTATGTTTGGATGACTCGTGGTCCAGGCAAGCAGTATCGCCTCACCGGCACTGCACGCGCAGGTGACGAAGTTACTATTTTAAATACTCAAAATGGTTACCATCAAATCCGTCTTCCATCAGGCAAGGTAGGTTGGATTCCTAAGAGTGAAGTTCAACATGAAACTAGTTTCCGTGCCGAAGTAACAATGCTTCGCTCTGAAAACGAAGCTTTAAAATATAAACTTGCTAACATCGATAGCGAAACAGCAAGAGAACTAAAAGCGGCTAAATCTGAACTTTCTTCACTACGTCAAGAACGCGATGAATTAGCGAAAAAACAAGCAGCTGATTCTGCTAAACTCGCAAAAATCCAAGAACGCAATGAAGAACTTGAAAGCAAACTTGAAACCAAAGCTCAAGATATGCAATTAAGATGGTGGAAAGAAGGTGGGTTAATCGCCGGTATTGGGGCCTTAGCAGGCGTCATCCTAGTATATCTTCCCCGCCCACGTAGAAGACGTGAAGATTACTATTAATTTTTGAGGCTAAATCTATAAATTGGTAGTTTGGACTTTAGCTTGCCAAGATGATAGCTTTTACCTACATGCTTTAGTTTATGACTTACACCAAATAACCTAAATATTAGGTTTTACCTTGGGATAAGTTTATTTAAAACGACATCATATAAGCATATATCAACCGTAGCTTAAGCCTGTAGCTTAAAAAGCCCGCAAGTAAAATGCGGGCTTTTAACGTTTATGGGGCTAAATTTTTAGTAAACCTAAAGTCTCACTTTAGCTTAGCCCTAGGTTAAGTCCTTAAGCTCTTAGGAATTCTCCCCCACATAAATAGCCAAAGAAAATGGTAAGCTTAAAGCTTAGAGCTTAGAGCTTAGAGCTTAGAGCTTATTAACAGTTTGCATTAAGTCATAAGCTTCAGCTAAAGTATCAATTACCGCATCAGCCCCATGAGCTAAAAATACTTCTCACGCCTTTTGCCGAGCTGCCTCTTGTTCCTCAGCACTTAAACTTTCATATTGGGTTTTAGTAAGCCCTAAAACTGAACTACCAACTACCACCCCAACACTGTAAACTCCAGCCTTTTTACCTTCTAAAATGTCAGATACGGTATCACCAATTTTTATGACTGCACGTGCATCATCAACCTTAAGGCGTTTCATGTTTTCAAAAATCATATATGGATAAGGATGACCTAAACCACCGATCATATCAGGAGTTACCATTCTATATGGACTCTATCTTCTTAGGTTTAAGGCCCGCATAATGCCAAAACACAACCTAACTTATTTTCCTTGATAGTCATCGAGTTGTTTATGCGTAAATTCAACCCCACCGACAGAAAACACCACGCCGTCTCGGGTTATTTTGACAACTCGTAAAGCGCCAAGCTCTCCGCCTTCACGCATGGTTTTACCATTTAATACGATGCTTCTTTTATATGGATCTGACGAGAAGTTGTGCGAGCTATACACAAATGACGGCACTTGACGTTTAATTTGAGGTGGTAAGTCCCACACACTAAGCTCGGTTTTTGGTGGTTTGTTTTCTTTAGCCGTTATAATTTTAGCCGGCCGCCCACCTGTATCTTTAACCGCTTGGTTAAAGAGTTCCTCAACGCTCTTATGACGAACATTAGGAGTAGTTTCTTGACCTTTAGAAAAGTTTTCAGGATTAGAAGCATAATCATTTGTTGAGACTTCAAGCCCCTTAGGCTCGGTGGCCACTGAACTTGAGTCTTCTAACATCTGTTTTGTCCTAAAGCTACCACCAATTTGCGACACGTACTTAATCTTATATTCATGTACTTGTGATTCACCCACAAATGGATAAACCATCTTGTCGTTAGCTTGAGCCTCCAAAGCTAACGTTTTTTGTTTAATAATTTGCATTAACCGTGCTTTTTCCGTGGCAGCTAATGCTTTAACCTCACGATTACCACTCGAAATAGTCACGACCAAACTAATAATCGCAGGAATAAGTAAACAAGCGATATAAGTCGCTAATGTCTTAATTTTTTGGCTAGAGCCTTTAGAAGTCTTGCCGGAGTTGGGACCGAGGTTTTCAGCTTCATAATACAATGACATTATTAAATCCTACCTTGCGCTCTTGAAATTACTCTCTTGAAATTACTTTCTTGAACTTAGGTAGCTAAACCTAAAAAACAAACTTAGTTTCAAGTTTAGCCGCTTCATAATTGTTTTTTACAGTAATTCTTCAAGCGTAATTGAATCTTGACTTGATGATAAACCACCAGAGCTTTCCTGCCCTTTAGTGGTTCTATCAGTACGCTTAGAAGCTTTGGAAGTTTCTTGAGTTTGTAAGTTTCGATTTGGCGGTTCTACTTGCGCTAAACGCCCATTGACCCTTACCCCACCTTCTACGTAGCCTTCACCTTCGTTAAGAGTTCCCCCACTATTAACGATATTGGTAGCCACAGGCTTATCAATTACTTCGTATTTTTTAGTGGGCATCGGATGCTCAAAGCTTTGGTCATCATTAGCCTCATTAGCATCTAAGCCTACATTGTCGAATTCTTCAGTGTTAGTTGCCCCCAAACCATCGAGTGTTTCTGCCGAAACCGAAGAGTCTTCCACTTCAGCCTGTTGGTTTAAAGCTTGTTTTTTGCCGGGAAACACCTGTTTATTTAAAGCATTCTTGGCGCCTAATAAGTTAAGGTTAGCATCCCCAAATGGTTTAATGTTATCACGCTTAATCCCATGGCCCGTATCAGCAAAGGGTAATAAAACCCAGAGTGTATCCACCCCGGCAATCCCGTCAACCATAAGGCCATTATTAGCTTGTACTTCCCGCACCTTTTGGGCAATGGCACTATTCCAGCCGTTAAAACTCAAAGAGCTATCCATAAAGTACCCCGCTAACATTTGCGAGAGCAAGGTTTGGCTTTCTTTATTACTAGTGGACTTAACCATTTCTTCGCCTCCTGGTAAAGGCCAAAGCAAACGGTAATCACCTTCCATTGAACTTTCAACCCAAGCGCGTTCCACCACCCATTCACGCCCATTAAGAACTAACACGGCGTAAGTTTTACTTAACCCGGTCAACACAGCATAAAATGGTGTTAGATTGCTATCCATTAACTGAATCACTACAGGCACATTGTAGCGTTCTAACTCCGCGAGGCTCCCGCGCGCCGCTAAACATCTATACCCATTTCTAGCTAGCATCCGACAAGATTCTTCGATACTGCCCCCTTGAGCCGTCGAATTATCCACAAAGCCCCATTCGCGAACTAAATTACTCCAAGCTGATTCTTCTAAGGTGCTATTTAACACATCAGCTTCGTAACGCGCTTGCTCACGTTTTAACACTACATTTTTTTCTGCGGGATTGAGTGAATCTAAATATTCATTTTTAGCCGCTACGAGCTCAGAATCTTGCTTTAATAATTTTACTACTTTAGTGCGTAGTGACTCATCGTCCATAGTGTTGCAAACCCAACCTAAGCCGACCCCTAATACAAGTCCACTTACCCCTAAAGCCACATACTTACCTAAAGAAGAAAGTAATAAGAGACTACTTAATTTTTTCTTAGTAACTGTCGATAAGCTTTCGAGCCCTAAAACCTCTTGCGCTGCTTGCTTAACGTGTTTGGCTTCTACTGTATGCGATCTGTCCACAAAAGCGGCTAATAACGCCCGATCTGCAATCACATTTATAATGCGCGGAATCCCTTTAGAATAACTATAAAGCTTAGCTACCGCTCCATTTGTAAAAATTACTTGTAAGCAACCAGCTGATTGCAAACGAAAGCGTACATACGAATCAACTTCCATGACGGTAAGAGGTAGCAAATGGAAGCGCGCCGTAATACGCTGGGCCAACTGACGTAAATGTTGTTGTTTAAGCTTTTGAGCTAATTCAGGTTGCCCAACTAATACAACTTGTAATAACTTAGTGTTGTTGGTTTCAAAATTAGTCAGCAAGCGTACTTGCTCTAAGACTTCATCACTTAAGTGCTGCGCTTCATCAATTAAAAGCACGGTTCTTTGGTTATTATGCGCGCAGCTTAGTAAAAAATTATTAATTTGTTCTAGCAGTTCACGTTTAGATGCCCCTTTGGCCAATTGAAGCCCAAAGCCTTGGCAAATAGCTTCGAGCATTTCATTGACACTCAAATCGGGATTATAGATCGCAGCGTATCTAATTTCCGGAGGTAGGCTTTGAATAAGCGTACGCACGATGACCGTTTTACCCGTGCCAACTTCCCCTGTAAACAATACAAAGCCCCCAGATTCTCTGGTGCCATGTTTAAGGCTAGCTAAAGCCTCACGGTGATGTCGACTAAGATAAAAAAACTTAGGGTTGGGTGAAATGCTAAACGGAGCTTCACTCAAACCGAAGAATTCCTTGTACATACTACTATCCACATTTAATCTAAATAACGGAGCCGTCAAAACTTCTAGTTAAAGACGTAATAGGATACATTTTAACACGTTCCACTAATTCTTTTTTAAGTGCTTTTAAGAAGAAGGCAAAAGGTAAAGCTACCACACAATATTAAAAAGGCTTTTAAGCTCGTGCCTAACCTAAGGTTATCCTCCCAAGCTTTTCATAATAAATCATGGCTTTAGTTTTGGCTAAAAGGCCCGAAACTTGAAATAAGTTTTAAAATTAGTTAAAGTTGAGCCAATTATCACAAGGGTTTTCCCCCCAATAATTGTCTATTTAAAAGCATATTTTAGCGCATATCAAACCCACACCAGCCGGAGGCCTTATGAATATTTACCTAGTTGGAGGAGCAGTCCGCGATCAACTTTTAGGCATTAAAGGAAGCGATCGCGATTATTGCGTTACCGGCGCCACTCCCCAAGAAATGCTCGATTTAGGTTTTCACTGCGTGGGGCAAGATTTTCCGGTTTTCTTACACCCTAAAACCGGAGAAGAATATGCTTTAGCGCGCACTGAACGCAAAAAAGGCCATGGCTATAAAGGGTTTGAATGCCACTTTAGCCCCGAAGTCACCTTAGAAGAAGATTTAGTGCGTCGTGATCTGACCATAAATTCTATTGCGCAAGACGCGAACGGCCAACTCTATGATCCTTACGGTGGTGTGGCCGACCTAGAACAAAGAATTTTACGCCACACTAGTTGCGCATTTGTGGAAGACCCCTTACGAGTTTTACGCCTCGCGCGCTTTTATGCCCGTTTTGCCTATCTTGGCTTTAAGGTTGCCCCCGAAACCCAAGAATTATGCGCTCAAATTGCCGCTTCAGGAGAACTTGAACACTTAACTCCAGAACGCATTTGGACCGAAACAGAAAAAGCCCTCAATACTAAAAATCCAGAATGTTACTTTTTATTCTTAAAAGAAACTGAGGCCTTAAAACATATTTTTCCGCAACTCGACGCTTTAAGTTTAGTCCCAGAAGATCCTAAATATCATCCTGAAGGCAATGTTTTTGCGCATTCTATCTTAACGCTAAAGGAAGTAGCCAAACTTACTACACGCCCTGATGTGCGCTTAGCTATGTTACTCCACGATCTAGGTAAACTTGAAACCAAAGTCGACGCTAAGCCTAAACCTCATTTTGGGCATCGTAACTGCGCCACTGCCCATATCAAAGCTCTCGCTAACCAAATCAGAATGCCTAAGGCCTACGAAAAATTAGCCCTAGCCATTGCCTTTAGCCATCGTTACGTGCAACTTTTAACGGCCGAGCCCCAAGAATTAGAAGAAATCTTTACTAAATGTGGTGGTTATCAGGAACCCTTTCGCATTGCCCTGCTCACGCTATGCTTAGTCGCTGACTATCGTGGAACCCTAGCCCCAAAGCCACAATGTTTTATGGCCCCATATTTTATGCAATATATATTTGACCGAGCCCTTAAAATAAAGGCAGAACAAGCTATAAACGAAGGATATAAAGGACCCGATATCGGTAAGAGAATGACTGAGCTACGACGGGAAGCAATTGCGAAAGCTCAGCATGAGCTAATTAAAATTTATGGCCACACCGTGATGTAGATGCAGCCTTAGGTGTGGGCTTAATTTAAAACCCCACACCCAATTAAGGCGACTAAAAACAGTCCTAAAAGTACGCGGTATATGACATAAGGCAAAATGCCAAATTTGTTTAAAAAGTCCATAAAGAACTTAATCACCAAATAAGACACCACAAAAGAAACAAACGCCCCGATAAGAGAATCGCTTAGTGTTGCGGTCCCGGGCGCATCCCCTTTTATGAGTTTTACAAATTCAAGCCCCCCAGATAACACGATTACCGGAATGGACAATAAAAAACTAAAACATGCAGCTCCGCGGCGTGACATCCCCACAAAGAAACCAGCAGTCAAGGTAATACCGGAACGAGAAGTCCCCGGAATTAAAGCTAACGCTTGAGCTACCCCAATCCAAAGCACTTGACGCCAAGTCATGTTGGCAGTTTCTACACAGCCTTCTTCCATAGTTTCAACTTGATGAGCATTTTTTCTGAGGCGATCTGAAACATATTCCGCAATAAGCAACAACCCCGCAAAAAACAAGGTCGTAAAAGCAATAACTTGATAACCTCTTAGGTACTGTTCAATCAAATCATCGAACAACAAACCGGCTAACCCACAAGGTATAGTCGCCACGGCCATAAATAAAAGAATACGGCAATTGCCATCAAAACTCCCTTTACGCCGTAAAAAATTGAGCACCGAAATACAGATATCACCGACTAGATTTCTAAAATAAATAAGTACTGCGAGTAAAGAACCAATATGTAAAGCCACATCAAAAGCCAAACCTTGATCCGGCCAATTTAGTAACTCTCCTGGTAATATGAGGTGAGCTGAACTTGAAACCGGGATAAACTCAGTCAGCCCCTGAATAATAGCTAACACTATTACTTGAATAATAGACATAAAGATGTTCCTTAACACAATTTAACGCATGGTGTGCCAATGTAACGCCATCATACTAGAGTAACGAATTTTTACTAAAGTACCATCATCATAGCAAACATTAGTCACCTCTGCGAAAGTTAAACCACATGGTTTTTGTAGTTCGTAATTTGGTTTATAATATCAATTTTAAAACTAAAACCTTGGATTTGAAGCTTGAAAGTTTAAGGTGCGCTCTTGTTTTAAGCTTAACTCTACAATCGAAAGTTAACTCTGCAACCAAAGTAAACCTTATAACCAAAGTCAACTCAAAGCTCTAGCCCAATACCCTTGACTAACTCCCCCTAACCCTATCTAGTTTAGGTTCACAATTAATTGTTCCCCCATAAAAGGCACTGCTTTAAGTTCCTTTAAGGGTAAAGTTGATTGAGTCGCTAATGCTTCATAAGTTAAATCACTACCTGGCAATAACTCTAACGGCGCAATTTCCGCGAGCGGACGCAACACAAAATCATATTTATGAATGTCACTACGTGGTAGTTCAGGGTCACTTGAAATCACTTCATCGTAAGTTAAGATATCAATATCAAGCAAACGCAAGGAACACTTTTCTCCACTTGGGCTTATCCAAAGTTCCCGCCCTAAAGAACTTTCAAGAGCTTTTAATCGAGCTTTAAGTTCTAATAATTCTAAAGCAGTTTCCCCTGCCAGCACCGAGTTATAAAACTGAGGCCCACGGGCATGACCACGGGGTGTACTTACATAAATATTTGAAGCCTTAGTGATCGTGACAAATTCTTGCAACTTTAAATAAGCATGGGTAAAAGCCAAACGTCGACAAATGTTAGAGCCTACAGCCAAAAAAATCTTATGCATTTTGAACCTTAGGATTAGTTCTCGTAACTCTAATCCCACAATAATGAGCTTTAGTAAGAATATCTGGTTTCTTTAAGGTTAGCACTATCTGGCGAAGAGTTGGGCCATAACGCTTAAACAAACCATCTATCATCAAACGGGCTAAATACTCTAAAGTTCCAGCTTTAGTTTCTTGGGCTAAGTTTGCTAAAAACTCCGCTGCGTCTGCGTAGCTAATACTTTGGGATAAATCAAAGTCTGTTAAGGGGAGATTCGGCGCGCAATAAAACTCAAAAGATAATAATAAGGTTTGCGGAGTAATGCGCTCTTGAGGCAAAATCCCAATAATACATGTAATTTTATAGTCATTAAGTAAGATGACATCACTATCGCTAACCCCACAAGGACTAACCTTTAATAATTCATCCGAAGCTTTAGAAGTTACAATAGACACTATTTGGTTGCTCCTTGAGCCTGCGCCTCACTTTTGGTATTAGCATCAGCGGAAACGGATTTTGTCTTTAAAGTATCAAGTGGCCATCTTGGTTTTACTTCAACTTCAAGGTTAGCTCTCGTGCCTAGTTTAAACCGGAACATCCCAGCATACGCAATCATGGCGCCATTATCGGTACAAAATTCAATTCGTGGGTAGAAAATCTTTCCCCCTAAAGAATGCATGAATTCCGCCATTGATACTCTTAAACGTTTATTAGCACTCACCCCACCGGCTACTACTAATTGTTTATAACCAAGTTTCTTTAAGGCGCGACGTACCTTGATCATTAAAGTATCAACCACAGCTTCTTCAAAAGCTAAAGCAATATTAGCTTTAGTTTGTTCATCCGCATCCCCATCACAGTTAGCAATAGTGTTGGCTGCAAAGGTCTTTAACCCGGAAAATGAAAAATCGTAATTAGGGCTATCAGCCATTGGTCTTGGGAAATGGTAAACCCCACTTACGCCCTTAGTTGCAAGTTTGGATAACAACGGACCACCTGGGTAAGCTATACCAAGTAATTTAGCAGTTTTATCAAAAGCTTCCCCCGCTGCATCATCAACAGATTGGCCAATAATGTTATAGTCACCTGGAGCCTTGACATCGATAATCATGGTGTGCCCACCAGAAACTAACAGCGCTAAATAAGGAAATTCTGGTTTGTCTTCTTCAAGCATCGGCGCTAATAAATGCCCTTCCATGTGGTTTACCGGAACTGCTGGTACGCCCCAAGCATAAGCTAAACTACGCCCTACGGTGGCCCCCACCATTAAAGCCCCAACCAAACCAGGGCCCGCAGTATAGCAAACTGCATCTATATCTTCTGAAGTACTGTGAGCCGAAGCTAGAGCTTGGCGCACCAAACCAGAACACATTCTAATATGATCACGACTTGCAAGTTCAGGCACCACCCCGCCGTATTCAGCGTGGACCTTAATTTGAGTAAATAGTTCGTGACTTAAGAGTCCAAGCTTATCATCGTAAACCGCTACCCCAGTTTCATCACAAGAACTTTCAATTCCTAAAACGCGCATACCTTGATCCTACCGAACTATAATGAAAGCCTAAAAATTACCATATTACTATTATAGCGCAAAGCCAAAACTCATAAACATAACTCGTACTTATAAGCATCGGTCGTTATTTAAAAAGTCTTAAAACCCAACTCATACTTTAAACCAATAGAAAAACACTTTTATCCTTACATAGACTTAGCTAACTACGCAAGCTAATGAGGCGCTAAAAAACGTGTTAGTTGTTTATTTTAGCTACTTTCACATTTAGATTCAGCCATTTTTACGAGTTTTACTCGCCTAAAAAAACTTGCAACAAGGTTAATCAAAGTAAGCACTCAAAAACAAAAAAACGAGCTACCTAAGCGCCGTAACCAAGCCAAACAGGCCAAACAATCTAGGCCCCCCCACAACCACGACTTAATAATAAATGGTTCTATTCTTCCGGCGCCTATTGTCTATTTATATAGCATGGATAAATCCATTTACTTGTCCCGCGGTTTAAGCTTTAAACTTTACTTCATGTTTAGTGGCATTACGTTTAGCTATACACACTTAGCTATAAACGTTAAATACAGTCATTAGATAAGAAGCTAAAAACTCTTTTTACAATTATGGCTAAGGCCATTTTTAATGAAACTTACATGAAATTTAGCGTAAGCGACATTTTTAACTCAAATCCCCTTAGCTACCCCCTTAGCTAGAATTAAATTTGCTATCGCCCCAAACTCCCCCAAAGAACAAATATTTAGCTCAAACATTGTTACTTTCAGATTTAAAAACAACTTATTAACAAGTTTTAGGCCAAATATACACAGGTTTAAAAAAACTCAACCCCCGTATTATCAACCTTTAACCCAACTTATCCACAAATAACCCTCAAAACAGAGAAAATGTCTGGCGCATTTTCCGCTTTTGCAAAAACTAAATAATAAAGTGATTTACAAAAAGGTCAAAAAGTATTAAAATCCACGCAAATTTTTTGAATTTTTCGTCACGTTGAGAAATTCAAGTAACTAAATCATTTAACACAGAGGTGAGTGGCACATGCCAGTAATTAAAGTACGTGAAAACGAACCATTCGACGTAGCACTTCGTCGTTTCAAGCGTTCATGCGAAAAAGCAGGTATCTTAGCAGATGTACGTAGTCGTGAATTTTATGAAAAACCAACTACCGTTCGTAAACGCGCTAAGGCTTCAGCTGTTAAGCGTCACGCTAAGAAGTTAGCTCGCGAAAACGCACGTCACAGCCGTTTATACTAATCAACGGTTTTAAAAACTTACTTTTATAGGTCTTAGAGAAATGTCATTACGTGAAGATTTAAACAGCAAGATTAAAGCGGCGATGATCGCAAAAGACAAGCCACGCCTTGCTGCCCTTCGTTTACTGCTCTCTGAGGTTAAAAAAGTCGAAGTTGACCAGCGTATCACACTTGACGACAGTCAGATCATCGCTATTGTTTCCAAAATGGTTAAACAACGCGAAGATTCAGCTGCACAGTATGCTAGTGCCGGCCGTCCTGAACTTGCAGAAGAAGAAACTTTTGAAGCTTCTGTACTCCAGGAATTCATGCCAACTCCTTTGTCTGACGCTGAAGTAGCAGACCTTGTAAAGAAAGCAATCGCTGAAACCGGCGCTGCTTCTATGCAAGATATGTCAAAGGTAATGGCTTTCCTTAAACCGCAAGTTGCTGGTCGTACCGATATGGGTAAGCTCAGCAAGCTCGTAAGAGAAGCGCTCTAGGAAAGGCTTTTTAGCATCAAGAGATAATACCGAAACCGGCCCGCGTGGCCGGTTTTCTTTTTGGTTACACCCCATATTTTGCGGATTTTTATATATCTAGCAATATGGGCAAATACCCCCAGCT
>ERZ1026876.800-NODE-800-length-17687-cov-10.661808_pt1 | contig 17687 bp, 28 predicted proteins | sample MGYA00380168_ERZ1026876 | MGnify/ENA primary metagenome ERZ1026876 (study PRJEB33269, sample SAMEA4719804) | human gut metagenome | biome: human-associated habitat; feature: organic feature; material: feces | place: Cameroon | collected 2013-10 ... | reverse complement strand
AAACACCTTTCTATATAAAAAATAAAAATCATACTTTCTCAAATGAACACAAAAAGGAAGTGAAAATATTGATTAATCACGAAGTTGCCAAAGCTGAAGCTGATGAACTTATCATAAAAAGTGACAGAGTTTCATTCGTATGCAACAAAACACATTTTGAGCAATGCGTAACAAAAAACAAGAAGAAATACCGTAATCTGAGTATTCTTACAAGCGCATCATCGTTTATATTTGTCATGCTTACGATTGCAGCACTTGTAACACTGTTTATTTCTGCAGGGTTTAAAATTCCGCCTGAAGCAGCGATACCATTTCTTGCAGCATTCGGGCTTTCGTTTTCTGCTGAAAATAAGCAAAGGCCCTATGTTGAAAAACTTATTGCTGCCGACTATATCTTGAGAAAAGATAGTGATTATATAATACGCAAAAAAGATGAACACACATGCCTCATAACAACCTTAAGAATGAGTGCACAAGCGACCCACGCAGCAAAAACCGGGCATACCGTAAACTTTGATTCGATTTATACCCCCATCAGGGATGATGCGGGCGGACTGCTATCATTTTTAAACAACAGTGAATCGAAAATTGCCCTGATTCTTCGCACCGGAAGCCGGGATATCTGGTTTGAAGTTCAAAAGGAGTCGGGAAATAAATGAAAAACGACAAATTTATATAGAAGACCATTCCCAAAAATCATTTCTAACATACTATATGTGTAAAACAGAGGAAATCTGTTAATACACAACTCCAATTTTCTTTTTAAATATGGGCCGGGCACGAAAGTGTCCGGCCATACGTGTGTCCAAAAGCGTAAAAAAACAGAGCCGGAAAAATATCCAGCCCCCGTTTTCGGTATTTATTAAACAAATCATAAAGGAGTGTATACGCAGGGACTTATTCTCCCCTGCAATATAAGTATGATATATTTTTCTTTCGATTTTCAGCTCTTCCGAAAAATCATATCTCGTATTCTTCCTCTTCCTCGCGGGTTCTGTTTCTCCCCGCACGTCGCTGTCTTGACTCATCTGTTTCAATCTCATCTCTGTCTCCTTTAATCTCATGGAGTGCTTCAAGGTCAAGTCTTGTTGATCCGAACACAGCGTCAATGTCGATGCTATCAATAAGTTCCAGATCCATATATATGTTTTTCAAATTGCAAAGTCCTTCTAGCGCATCCTCATCCATGTCATAAGCGCCGCCACAGTCCATGCGGGCAACCTCGCCTTTGTACTCTCCGATTTTGTCAATCAATTCGAGACTTATATATCGACAATCGTCTGATATGATAAGTGTCAGATCTCCGTCTATCGTGTACAGTGCCTCATTTTTCCCTTCTTCCTTCATAATCTCTTTAATCCTTGCAATTATTGCCATTATTCTTTCTTCATTCATTTTTCCAACTTCCTTTCTGATAACGATGTCTTTTAATGTTAATTAGTCACGCAATATATATGGATTTTGCAGAATTAACACAAAAAAAAGAGACTGTTTCCAGTCTCCCTTTTTCTATATGAAATTTTCTATTTTTATCCGTAATATTCCTGAGCAAGGAAGTCCGGTTCGCCGTCTATCCCCAGCTCATTCATATATGTCTTGCAGATTTCTGTCAGTTTTTCTGCTGTGAGATCTCTTTCCACCTCATTCATCTGCCACGGATAGCTTTCGCTGTAAAGAACTGCTGCAGATGTATTGCAGTCGTCGTCAGGCGGACAGTAGTCAAACCGGACTCCAGTTTCCCTGGACATTATATTTGCAATGACTGCGCCAAGCCCTTGACATTCACTGCTGTCGCAGTCATAATCGCAGAAGATATCATCCAGATTAAACTGGTTCTCAGGAGAATAAGTAAGTATTTTTTTATATACATCTCTCTCCCGTTCTGTTCTACAGAATGCCTCTTTATGTTTTTTTATAAACTGAATAAGAATCGAATCCTCAGTATCGCATTCAAATCCAAATCCATAAACCATCATTGTGCTACTACTCATATCTGTTCCTCCATCCTTAAAGCATAATCTCGGCATAATCTTCTCTGCTTATGCCTGTTACATCGCAGACCTTGTTAATAAACTCCATATCGTCAAGACCGTGATACTCTGTAAGGCTGTTATCATACCAGCCAATTATCGCGTTTTCCAGCGCCGTCTTAAGCGCTGTTGTGTCGTACAATATACTGCTCATTTTGGTTCCTCCTTTATGCTACATAGTCTAAATCAGCAACATTATCCACTGTTGCCTCATAGACTGCCTCAATTTTTCCCGGCACATGACTGCCAATTTTAAGCGCATTTGCCAGTGTCAGGGCATCATCCCTGTTTACAGCAGCGACAAATGCCCGTCTGCCACCTGTGAATTCAACGATATAATACTTATACCGTTTCACCCTGTCGGCAATCTGCTTTGCCTTATTGATGTACAAAAATATTTTTTCACGCTCGTCTATCTCGTATCTGAGAAGATCCTCGTTGCTCTTATTTTTGTAATACCAGTAAGTTTTTTCCCTTGCAGTCTGATAGCTGCAATTGTACTGCTTCATAAACTGGCGCACACTCGCATGCCATCTGCCCCTGCTGATGTTGTTCATCAGCTCGTTGTTTGAAAACAGGTCATTGATGGTCACATCATGCACGAGCGCGTATTTTCTTAAAAAGTCTTTTGCCTCATACATATCCGTGTGGTCATTTATTGTAACCTGTTTCAGTTTTTCCGTGTCAGCAATTAGTTTTCTTACCGCCTCCACTTCTTTTTCGTTTAATTTCATATATTTTCCTCCATTCTTCTTTTTTTATATGGAAAGTATGATATAAATTGAAAAAATGAAGTCTTCCTACGGCGATACTATATCCCGGCGATGACGATATTTTTCAAAACATCGTCATGCGAATGCTTTTCCTGCATGCGCGAAAACCTAGCAGACATAAGGCTTTCAGCTACTTTGCAGCATGGTGTCAAAAGAATCTAGGCAGATTTCAAATTATATGACACCAAAAAAAGAGCCGCATTTTTGCAGCCCTTTTGTTAGCTTGCCATGATGGATTCTAAGATGGCATTTCAAATATAACCAAGACACATCCGCCAGATACAGGCGTAACCGATGCCACCCTTGCATTCTTCTCTTCCAGCACATAGTTAATTTCCTCTTCAGCGTCAGAGGCAGAATACATTTTTGCCACCTGCTTTGGTTTAGGCTTGTTGATGAGATACTCCAAACGGCTGACCAGCTCAATCCCTGCCTGCGTTTCCCATACGTTCATGATAATTTCCTCCATTCCTTCTTTTTTATATGAAAAGTATGATAGATTTTGCAAAAGCCATGTCTTTCCATATAAGTGCACACAAAAAGAGCCGCATTTCTACAGCCCTTTGTTCATCCAAGATTGACATCCTCCCACGGCTTGCACCATGGGATTCCTTAGATTCCTGGCAGGATCACCCTGCCATGTAGACAGGGATATAGCTGCCGGTATTCAGGATTTACGTCCAGTGATTTCATACGAAGTGTATTACTTTCTTAGGGACGAGGGAGTGATGCCGGACCCCTTTTTATTTAAAAATCAGCCGTTATGCGGCTGGTTTTTGCTATTAAAAACCAAAACACTGTTTCATTGATATTTTCGACTCTTTCATATAGTTGATTGTTTCATTATGGACTGCTACAAAGTTCTCAAATTCATATATGCATTTATCCCTGTCGGGATGTTCAAAGGTGCTGTCTGTGTTCTTTATAAGAAATGCTGAATACAGGTCACGCTGTACACTGTCATTTCCTATAAGCTTAAATCTCTGTGAAAGAGGAACTTTTACGCATTCGTCTGTCACATGGTTGTACTGGCTCGCTTTAAATGTCTGGGTATTGACTTCCGCATAAGTGCCGCCGGAGCTTTCAGTCTTACGTTTTAACTCACTTAAAAACCATGACGGCGACCTGCGGTTTATGGACCTGCCGAAACGCTTTTTGCGCTTGAATTTATTGACAGCTTTCACGGTACCGTCTTTCTGGACAACGTCTGTCGGCTTATCCTGACGCTCTGTTTTGGATGAACGCTTTGCCAGTGCCGCATAGTCCATCTTTTCAACTATGAATGAGTCCGCATTTTCAAGCAGTCTGTTGCATAAATTCCTGTGCGAATGCAGGGTATAGGCACTTTTCTTTCTGTAGAGTGTTTTGCGCTTCCTGCGGGCTGCTTTGTAGCTGTTTGAAAACACCCACGGCTTACAGTCCTTACGCTTTTTGACGGTTCCATCAGGATTGAAGTTATCAGGGTTGCTGATACGCCTTGACGTATCCATATGCTGTTCAAGCTTATGTATCGGCCTTTCGTAAATATCTGCATCAGGTGCCAGCTCCTCAAGGATACAGGCTGTGTCTGATACCGCAGCTATTGTTGAAACCCCGGGGTCTATGCCCATGACGCCGGTCTTTACTTTACACTCCCGGTGAGGTGCGTTTCCGTCGAGCGTGACTACAAGGTAATATCTCCAGCCGTTTGAGAACATCATCCTCTTTATGGTGCAGTAGGATATCTTATGATCAAGTGATTCAAGGACATAATCCATGTCCGACGCTTTCTTTGGGAGATAGCATTTGAGTTCAAGCCCAAGCCAAGAAACCACCATTGTATCAACATCAAGCCTTGCACCATTTAAGTTTGACTTTCCGCCAATGGTATCAAAGTCCATGAACTTCTTGAAATGAATGTCCTTTCCCTTGTTGAATAAGCATTTTTCAACACCGGCCCATACATTTGCAGCTTCCGCCTGTACCTGCTGTGACGAAATAAGCTTACTGTACCTTTTTCCACAGACTTTTATGTATGACTGGAGCGCCCACTTTGAAATACCAGTTTCCTGACGACGGGCTGACATCTGTTTTGACAGTTCGAGTTTGCGTGTACGGTCAGCCTTTGACAGCTTCTTTTGTTTCAAAAGCGCGCAGCACTCACTGCGCCATGACTGGTATTCTGTGTTATGATCAAGCTGCATGAGTAGTTTCCTCGCATGTTTAACACATACGTTATGGATATGTGATACCGCATGGAAACGCTTATTGATAACAGTTTTCTCATATTCAGTTGGTCTTAAGATTAACTGTACTGTATGCATCTGACACCTCATTTCATATATAAAGAGTATGATAGATTTGATTTTTACGAATGCCTTTCCATATAAGATAAAAGTTCATATTCTTTTATCCTACGTCTGAAATGGTGGGCTTTCAGAACGCTATAATTATGTACAGCTTGTGCAGGAAGGCACTGTTCCATGTAAACACGCTGTCGGAACCGCACTATACCCAAAGTTTTGACATAGCTGCATAATAAATAAAACAGGGTGTCCAGCTGAATGCCCGGCTGTCAGTGAAACGTACAATGTACGCATATCCAAAAGTTCCAGCCAGTGTTTTGGCTATACCGGAAAGCTTTTTAAGACAAAAAGAAATACAGCCCGTCAGAGACCGACTGTATTTTATTTTTAAAGACCTCAAATGATGCCGCTACGCTCTGGAAACCTGCCACCGTAAGGTGTGCAGAGTTAGTGAAGCATTCAGCTCCAATTTCTGCATTATCAGTAATTTTCCCGCTGTCTGAAAGACTTTTGCATTTTGTGAACATTCTACTTGTTATTCCATGTTTATCGGAACGCCATCCACTCCTGCAGATCCATCTGAATCCGTCGGCGTGTAATGGTCCCCCGGCATTGGAAAGAGTATTCTGAGGAGCAGATAATTAATCGCGTCCTCCAGGAACTCAGCGTTTTTTGTTCTGTTGAACTTTATGAGGCATTTATCAAGCGAGCCTAACGCATCAACTCTTCCGCCTCCAAAATTCTTGCCAGCTGGACCGTATTTGTAATACGATACATCCAGTTTTTGCTTGCAATGGAGAATAGTCTTATCTATCTCCTGCTCTTTGATTGTCTTGTCTTCCATCGCTTTAAATCCTTTCTTATTTTGCTTCCCATTCATCACAGCCTTCATCGTAGAAAGTCTGTAATCCATAATTTTCCGAATCTTCGTTTCCACAGCAGAATTCCTTTGTCTGCCAATCTTTTTTGTTGTAGCAGCATGTGCCGCAGCATTCTCTGCAATCTGACATTATTTTTCCTCCTTTTGGCATCTGTCTTCCCATTTAGCCTCGATTTCCTTTGAATTGTCTGTCGAAAGCTCGATCAGGTCGATACTATTCTCATACAAAACTCCGGTAAACCGTATAGCCATCTTAAGCGGTACTTCCATACCCATCATGTTCTGAAGGTGCTGCCATTCATCCCATGTGAGAAGACTGTCCTCTTTTGCCTTTGCTATCTCAAGAAGCTGGCCGTCCTTATATTCATAGAATTCCTCATCTACCAGATATGGTGCTCCTACGCCGATGAGCCAGTTGTTAATAAGTTCCTGATCCTTCTTTTTGTACTTCATATCGTTTCTCCTTATCTTGTTACAACCTTTCCGCATCTACTGCATCTGTATGTACTGACCGATCTTCCTGTCCCGTTTCCGTCTTCATCGACTATGGATGAATTTATCTCAACGAAATCATGGATAAGGTTTGGACAGATCAGACTTTCCAGATACTCTATGCGTTGTTGACTTTTTAGTTTTTCGATTTCGTATTGTCTTCTGCTTATAAACATATTTTTATCCTTTTCTTACCACGGAAATGCGTCAAACAGCTTATTGTTTTCAACATCTCCAACTTCATACAGATACGCTCCATTATTGTCATATTCGTCACAGTCATCTGACTTTGTCAGAATTCTTCTTTTCGGATATTTCGCCTTAAACAGAGCCTCTGCCGTCTCTTTGTTTTCTGCTATGATGACACCTTTGTCGCCACCGCTGTTTTCGTATGCAAACATGTGCATTTCTTTTAAAGCAATAACAGCCTTCTGAAGTGCGTCAGTAAGAAAAGTCTCTGCATACAGTCTTTTGTCTTTTTCATCAGCATCTGGAATTTTTTCATCCACAATAGGATAAAGCGCTTCCAGTTTATAATCCGAAAATACATATTCGGTTATAATTTCTTTTGCTTCTGCTTGAGTCATATGTTCCTCCATTTCCGCAAAGATACAATCCCTGCTAAATTAAATTTCCTGCACGAAAAGAGTAATAGCCATCTGTTCCAACTATGATATGGTCACAGAGCTCGATTTTCATCAGCTTTCCTGCCTCCACAACCTCTTTTGTTGTGCTTATATCGCACTTTGACGGTGATACATCACCCGTTGGATGGTTATGGACCATAACAAACTGTGATGCTCCGCACAGCATAAGGCGCATAAAAATCTCTCTGGTGCCTACAAGCGAAGTACTGACGTTTCCATGGGAAATTTCAAAAATGCCAAGCGGTCTGCACCTGACATTCATGGCAATAACCCATACGTGTTCCTCTGCCAGATATGAAGCATTAAAGACATCATCCATGACCTTTTTGATCTTTTCTGGCGATGTCATTTTGTCCACATCCGGACAGTTCTTTGATTCCTCCTTAACTAAATAAGGATGCTGCTCCTCATTGAGCAGCATGTCATACTTTGTCACTCTCATTTTTGTTTTCCTCCATTTTTCTTTTTATATGAAAAGTATGATAGAAAATAAAATACTGGACGCGAAAAACCGGCATCATTTCTGACGCCGGTTCTTCTCTAATGTCCGTAATTATATACTTAGATGTTCAGCTCTGAGCTGAGTACACCATAAGTATGATAGATTTGATTTTTGTTTGTTGCTTTCTATATAAGTTTTTGCGTTGGCATTTGCAAAAAATATCAAAAATCTCATTTTTCCTTTTTCTGACATACTTTCTGCAGATATTTTTTTCAGAGAGGAGGAATGACAAACAGTGGCAGTTAATTACTACGAAATATTATGCGGCCAGAGTTCTTCGTGCAGGTCGATACAACACAATCAGCTCATGCGCGGATTGTCTGCCCAAAAGCCTAAAACGTTCATTGTAAAATCCGATCATTATCCCGACATGACTGAGCTGACTGTACATTTCAGAAGCAAGCTCCGCGAACTAAGATGCGACGGCATATATGGAATCAGATATATTTCCAAAGAAAGCATTAATGAATTGTATTCAGAAAAAGAGCAGGAAAAGTTTCTCTCTTTTCCGGACGTACAGACGTCATGAAATATTTGTTGGCATGAAAAAAGCACCGGAATTTCCGATGCTTCTTTTTTTTGAAAACAGTTCTTAAATGATATGAATGAAGTCCTTAAGTTCTGTATAGAGCGTTGTAAGGCCTTCCTTTTCCATATCTTTTCTGACCTCTTCAATCGGCCAGTTGTTAGGATACTGGACACATGTACCCCTGTCGTTTCTTGCAAGGCACTTGTATCCCTTCTTCACTCCCTTTTTAAAGAGCTTCTCATCTTCTACAAGATTGATAAGCTCTTCAGCAAGGAAGCTGAAGTCAATAATCCTTGGATCTGCTTCAAACAGAGCTTTTACCGTTTTGTCAGTGCTCTTATTTGTCCACTCTGTTATGAGGCTGTCAACTCTTTTTTCAGCCTCTGCCGTATCAAATACAGGGTATCCTCCGCCTCCATCTGCGAAATCGTTATATACCCCGACTTTTTTATTATTTAAGTAGATGTTGGCGATAAATCCTTCGCCTTCCATCCCATACGTCTTTTTAACACTTTTAAACTGGAGATTGTCTCCAGCGATTATTAATGCTGCCATCTTTGTTCCTCCTTATTTTGTTCTCTTTATTTCATTAATATCCTTTACTCTGACCGCCACATAGTCAACGTGATATGAGCTAAATACCGAATATGCATTTAGTGTATTTCCTTCTTCTGCTATCTCGTCAATGCTTTCAGTTCCATATTCAAAACCGTCGGTATCCCCGTCTTCGCTGTTACGGTCATCATCAACCATAGCCATGAGGAGTTTTTTAACCTCATCTTTTGTTCCTGTGAATTTGCTTACAGAAGGGTCGCATTCTGATGATCCTTCAATAATTACCCATTCCTCCATTATGTTTTCTTTCCTCCTGTTTCTTAATTTTTTCTTGCAAGCTTGTATCCTATTACGCAGAAATCGTAAATGTCCGACAGCCAGTCTGCCACTGCATCACCAGCAGCAGTCAGTCTGCCAACAATCCCGTCAGGAAGCCTGACTTCTTCCGGTAGATTAGATTCTGCCGTTTCCTCATCTGTCAGGTCCGATGTGTCCCATTCAATGTCTACAGCGTACCAGCTTTTTGTCTGCATCTTAAGCAGCGTGTCGAGACTGTATCCTGTAAAAGCTATAAGCATTTCGCTTATAACTTCTCTGTCATGATCAGACTTATACTTGTCAAGGACATATTCCATACCTTTTGCAAGCTCTGACCTTCCGGATTCCTCACGATCGCTCTCATAGGCTTCGATAATACTTACTGCAAGCTTATCGAAGTCAATCTTTGTTTCACCCACCTTTGTTCCTCCTTATCTTTTCTCAATCGAAAAACTTTTGATAGTGCCGATAAAGCCATTTAAGTTTTCCAGCCAGAGTTTCACATTTTTGTATGCGTCCTCTAACCTGCCGCTGTTAATATAATGGTTAACAAATTCCTGCGGAATTTCTGTTTCCGATGGCAGAACTGACAGATATTTTTCCGTATAGTCCTTGCCTGTATTCACATCAATGACACTCCACTTGATGTCCGCAGCGTACCACTTCCTGGCACAGATAACTGTGCCATCATCTTCCACAGCGTAATTCGGAAGAATTTCAAGCTCGCTTAAGGCTATAAGTTTTTCGTCTGCAGAAAAGTTCTTAAATCTTTCTGAACTTATAACCTCATCTTCATCTCCAAGCGTTTCTTCGACAAGCTCATGAAAACTCTGCCAGAAATCTGGTATCTCTTCCATATCAATGAATCTGCTTGTCTCAGGCATTTCGCTCTCAAAGAGCATTTCCTGACAATTTGGGCAGTATCCGGTTTTTATAAACTCACGCTCAAAGGCGTCAAAGTCTGTAAGCTCATCCTGGATACTGCCACCGTACATTGCATAGTGGCGATGCTCTGCTGCCATCGTCTCATCTTCCTTGAGTCCTGTAACCCTGCCACACATCGGGCAGGTTCTCTTGATTAATTCAACTGTTTTCATTTTTTGTTCCTCCATTTTTCTTTTTTTATATAAAGAGTATGATTGAAAGTAGAAAAATGAAAAGCTGGATGTATTTTTATATGGAAAGCCATTCTTAAAAATCATTTCTGACATACTATATGTGTAAAACAGAAATACTTCTGTTAATACACAACTCCAATTTTCTTTTTAATATGAGCCGGGCGCGAAAGTGTCCGGCTATACGTGTGCAAAAAAAGAAAAGAGAGGAAAAATCCTCTCTAATCTTTTTGTTTTTGACAAATTAAAGGATTACAAGCTGCCCTGTTGCTGCATTACACAGGTATGCATTGTCAGAAAGCTGCTCCTCTTCGGCTACCTCCGTGCCATTTACCTCTTTTACGAGGTCACTCAGATTGTTACCGAACGCCATGTACGCTGGTAAAACCAGTATTTCATGGACAGACGACGGAATCAGCACGAGGCTTGTTTCCCCAAGCATCTGACTGATGCGCTTCATGACACGTCTGCTTGTGATTACGCCTGCACCAAACGTTGTTGATGCATTTGTTACAACAAGCATTTGAGCTGGGTCTTCAATCTCCATATCTGCAGGAAGAAGTCCCTTTTCCTTTAACACGTCCATGACGGACATGATATTCACGTCTGCTGCGACATTTGCTTCCGCCGCCAGCCACGCCTCTTCCAAAGTCACTCCAGTCACCCTGCAGACAGCATCTGCGAGCACGAAGCTGCTGTCTTCCTGTACACAGGAGGCATCTACACGGATGTATTTTTCAATACCCTGTGCGAACGGCTTTACGACATCTGTTTCTTTGCCGCTGCCAGCCCTGCGTAAGCAGACCTTTGCAGTCTTAAGGATATTCTCCCTTGTTACAGGGTTCGCCTTTGAGGCCACATTGTACTGCGCCCTCATGTCTGCTGCAACCTCAGCGAGAGCGACATATACATCTTCATTCTTGCATGTGTTTACACGGTTTTCGATATCGTCTGTAATGTTAAAGGATGGCCTTACGCTCTCCTTGCCAATGATGACACATGGCTGGTCGCCTTTTTCTCCAACCATTGCCATTCCTGTCTCTAATCCGTTAATTGCATTTGCCACCATTGTGGCAATCTCTTTCTTTGTCATAATTTGTATCCTCCATTTTTCTTTTTTGATATAACAAGTATGTTAGAATTAATAAAAACGAAAAAAGCCTGCAGGAATTATCCCACAGACTCTTTTTTGACTAATAAAACGTTATCTCCGGTTTCACCCCGGCAGCCAGCGCAGCCTTATATACTGCCTGACCTTTGTCATATCCGTAAGCTTCGGCCCATTCTTCAATGGAACTGTATATAGGTCTTCTTCCTGGAAAACTGAGGCACTGTCCTCTGATTTCCTTTTCAAAATATTTTTCTGCCCATTCTTTTGACACGCGAAAACTGTAATCGCGTGTCTGGATCTCTATTGTTTCCATGTTTTCTCCTTTCTAAGCTGCTGCCTGCCAGTATCCTCTCTGCGTGTTCACGCATACGCCTGCCTTTGCAAGCATCTGAAGAGTCTGGCGGACTTTGTCTTTCCAGTGCGGGTTAGCCTTTGCCTTTGCATGTCCCTCAAGCTGTGAATAAATCGCATCAAGTGAACTGCTTCCATGCATCTGTCGAAGCACTGCCGCTACAACATCCTTCCATGTCGCCATGCCCTCAGAGTCTCTCTGGTCAAGACTGTATGCATGCGGCATGACATAACATATCTGGTATCCTCCCGGCTTTCTGATGACTGCAATCATTTCATGGCCGGTCAACGCCCTCTGGCTGTTTCCATAGCTTCTATTTTGTCTTCCGCTCCATGTGTTGTGCTGGAGCTTGACATAGCTCTGATAGAACTCGCCTGGAAGACATAACGCCTGATTCATGCTGTAGAATTTTCCGTTTGCACGGATTTCGCCTACAAGCATGACCATGAAAGCTCCCGGTTTCATAGCGTGATAAGCTCTCATATGAGCCTTGTTTATTTCCTGCATGCCCTGTGCAAAAGGCATGTTCTGGATGTCACGCTTTGCAAGCTCAGGAGAGCCTTTCCAAGCACCGTTTGAATACTTGATCCGGTTAATGCCCGGATATGGCATATGTGAGAATACCATATCCGCTGTTCTGATTTCATCAGGAAACTCCTGACTCATATCGGTAAAGTCCATTGAATTTATGCCATCACGAACAGGATTTGGATTCAAATCCACGCCGCAGTATGGCACGCCATAATCAAGACACATGTCATAATTTGTGCCGCTTCCTGCGCAGAGTTCAAACATTGAATCTGCCTGCAGCTTGTCTATAAAGCCAAGCGCTACTTTTCCGCTGCAGTTTCCCGGGTAGTTATTTGCTCCCCAGACCCTGTCACGCGGATTTCTTTCCGGATAGCTGATGACCGTTGTTGTCATCTGCTGTCTTACTTCGTCAAGGACGCGGCGCAATTCCGCGTCCAGATCTTCATATCTTTTCATTTCAGTTCCTCCTATAAAGTTGAAAAATCTTTGTACTCACTGATTCTCTGCAGCTGCCTACACAAAGAACCATCTGTTACATACACATCTTCCGTATCATCGACCCATCTGCCGCCCTGTGCGGTGCTGATTCGAACGATATCGGCATAGTCCGCATCTTTCGATGCGTCATATTCTTCATCCTTATAGATATGAAGAACTAAATCATTGTTTTTGCCGAACTCGTACACCTCCAGTTTGTCATCTGCTTCCATATCATGGCAATAGCTGATGATTGTATCAATGTCCGGCCTGCTTAATTGAAATGTCATAATGTTCCTCCAATTTTCTTTTTGAAAAAGTCTACAGTGATATAGACTCAAGTTCCTCCTGCGTCTTTGCTGAGTGTGTAACCGTCACGCTCGTAATCACAGGGTTCTTTATACCAGACGCCCTGCACAGATCCACGAAAGACTCATCAAGCTCAGCCCAAGCTTTAGGTGATTTGACATTTTTGACATCAAACGACGTCTCTTCTGTCACCTTGTTGTCGTTCATGAAGTCAATGTCGACAGCCGACCAGCTCTTGATTTTTGTTTCTGTCTGAATTCCTTTCATCTTAATGAAATCCGAAATAATGTTTTTGTTCATTTTGTTTTTCCTCCTTATTTTGACGTAACGTAATAGACGTAATATCCGTCTGTCGCTCCCTTGTACTTAAAGCTCATCACATACAGGCCTCTTCTGCCGAGACGGCCGAGACACTGCTGAGCCTTTTCCTTTGTGTTGAGTTTAACGTTCTCTATCATCGTTTCCTCCCTGTTACACGGTCCAAGGACCGTTTTCCGTTTCTTTTTCTCATGTTCAATTGCCTCCATTTTTCTTTTTTATATGGAAAGTATGTTAGATTTTGCTTAAACCGGCATATGGTTTTCCATATAAAAAAGAGCCGCAACTGCGACTCTCTTTTTGAACAATTATTCTTCCTCAAACTCTGGATCTGCATCATCCACATTCTGTTTCTCGATACGATACTTGATACCCGTATTAATTTTTTCCAGTCCATTCTTGAAGTTCTCCGCATTCTTTTGCTTCACAAAAATGCCTTCAATATCGTTTTTGTTTGAAAATACTATATATACATCCATAATTCTGCTCCTTCATGTAATTATTTATACTTCTGCAAATCTCATACATTTTCCTCCTGTATCTCAAATCCTGCGTGGCAGCATCCTGTCTCATCTGAGATCCAGTCTGAAACAGCCTCGTCGTCAACACCATTCTCGTCAACGTAACAGTCAGGTATGCGCATTTTCTTTGGAAGCGCTGATAAAATCTCAGTTTCCTCTTCCTCTGTCGTATCAGCGTCTGTTACATCCCATTTGATATTAACTGCATAATATCTTTTGTGGTTACGTCTCCATTCTGCAATGTGCTGCTTCATGGCTTCTATGACTTTTCTGCCTGCCTCATTCGGATAGATGAAGGCCGTCTTATACTCGTAATCAACGTAATCATTTACATTGACAAAGCCCGCGTCTTCCATGATACTGTTTTCTCTTTTCAGTATCTCATCTGCAGGAATGAGCTTTTTGCCTTCTTCGTGTCCGTAAAGGATGTACTTATCCTCTGGAAATTCATCCTCTGAAATATATGCCGTAATAAGATATAACTCATCTTCCGGCACATCCTTCAGATAATCTTTTAAGACATCTGCTTTGTTTTTGTCCAGATAATCAGACAGGTCAAGGGCATGTATTTTGCTCCTCTCAATATCTGATACAGCTTCAACATCGTTTGTGAAGAAGCTGCCTGTGAAACCATTATCAACTACCTTATTCATCCTTTGTTCCTCCTTATATTTCATCGTTTTTTGCAGCCTCTACAAGGTCTGCAAAGTTCCATATGCCCATATCTCTGAGCGAATCCTCGCTGTAGCTCTGGTCATCAACGTCCAAAGTTATGACAGCGTCCTCTTCATCAGGACATTCGCTGCCATCTTCTGCTGCCTCAATCATGCCCTCATATGAAGACCATTCAAATTCTTCAAGACCGCCTTCGCAATCTGCCATAATATTAACCATCCATGTTCCTCCTTATAAAATTTCAAGCTCATACTTTCCGGTGTCGGACTCAAATACATCGCCTTTTTCAGCGGTGTTCAGCCACTTAACGGTTGCATCTGCTTCATCTGCACCTGTCTCTGAGTTAACCCTGCACCACAGTTCTTCAGGACATCTTCTTGATATCCTCGCGTCCCCTCCGTCTGTGAGACGTAAAAGAACAGTTCCTTTTTTGTTTTTCTTCATGTTCAATTGCCTCCATTTTTCTTTTTTTATATGGAAAGTATGTTAGATTTTGCTTAGTCCGCATCAGTCTTTCTATATAAAAAACAGACAGGCTGTAAAACCTGTCTGTAAAAAATAATAAAAAGAGGCATATCACCCGCGGCTGTCCAGACCACAGATGATGTTTTGAATATATTTACACTATAAGTATGATATTTTTTTCTAACGTTTTTAACTACGAAAAAGCTATTTGTCCGCAAGAGCAATCAGCGAGTTTCCACACGTAATACGGTCCGCATCTTCTTCTCTGCTTGGTACAAAGACAATGACATCCCAGCCGTCTTTTACAAGCGGCTGTTCAAATTTCTCATAGACATCAAAATCCGTAACGATTTCATAGCCTTCATTTACAGCCTCAACAGTTTCATGGATTGGTGTAATTTTTACGATACACTTATCCTTGTCAAAGTATTTATTCATAAGGTCAACATCGAGGTTGCACTTAGAGGTAACTGCAAAGTTCAATGTGTATTTGCGCTTCTTCGGCATTGGAAGTGTCTTGATTATATCGCTGATTTCCTGCAGCGAAAGCGACTTATTGCGGAACATCTCATTACGCTTTTCCTCATCGAGTGTATTGATGGAGAACTGCAGGCCAAAGCCGTCCTCTCCGCCAAATTCAAATCCCGTCTCAACCCATTTATGCAGGAAATCACACAGATTTTTGTTTGATTTCGGCATCATGGTCGACACAACAGGATGATATGTATCGAATGTTGTATCTGCATCCGGTGCTGCAAGCATTTCTGCAATCATGCGGGCAGAAGTGATGACATTGTAGTTAAATGTCGGCTCTCCCATACGAGCGTAGTGTACATTAAGGCGTGATCCGTGCCTGATGCTGGAAAGAGCAATGCCGGTTGAAATTTCAGATATAAGCTCCATTGTGCTGACATTTCCATGGAATCCAAGTTTTGGACAGTCGCAGAAGTTGCAGCTCATCGGGCAGCCCTTCTGGCTGGATACCGTAACAACGAGCTTATCAGCAATGTCAACAGGCTTGTGTTCTACTTTCTCAATACGTTTTGTGTATCCAAGAAAGTCTGCCTTGATGTTATTTTCTTTTCCATAATCGCCGACATAAAGGTATTCAACATTCAAGTCAGTATCAGATACGATTTTGCCGGTATGTGTTTCTGTGATTTTTCGCATATGTATATCTCCTTTTTTAATACGAAAACAAAAGTTTTTGTTTTGTTCTATAATATAAGTATGATATTTTTTTTGCGTTTTCATTGCCTCATGACAAAAAAATCAAGGCTTTAAGCCGCAAAAAAAAAGAGTTCCGGAATCCCAGAACTCTTTTTATACACATTATTTCTTATCCACGGAGGAACACAAGTGCCGTTTCTACCGTTTTTTTATCATAGCCTTCTGCTATAAGGCTGTCAGCGGTTCTGCCAGCTTTCAGCTCAGCAAAAGCTTTTGTCAGCAAAGAACGCTCTTCTTCTTTGCCTTTAGCAGTACCCTGTATCACTCCCTGAGTAATACCTTTAGCATATTCTTCTTTCCCGATTGCAGTACTAAAACCACTCACCTGTTCCACCTTCCTTTCGATTTCTTTAGTCATTGGAATGCCATATGCATCAAGATTGCTGCATTTTTCCAATGGACTCATTTTACTGTTGACCAAGTCGGTCAGCGCTTTTATGAGATTGCTTTTGACACCTTCATAATCATGCTTACGGCTCAGTCTTATTATTACTACTTCAAGTATATCACATCGGTCTTTGAAATCCAAGTCTGCAAGCAGACTTTCGTTTGAAATGATGTCATAGTACATTTTTCTCTCAGGCTTGATAATTTCAACAGTGTTTGCCAGTTTATCCGCCGATGATGTACATATCCAGATGCTGTACACCTTATTGATGTTCTGGTAGCTGCCATCGTTTGCATTACCCGCGTTTTGGAATACGGTACCGCATTGAGCAGATATCTGCCTGCAGGCGTAAAACATGCCTCTGGTTGAAATATCATATCCCGGGTGGTCGTCGTTCTGTGCCTCAACGTTAATGAATATCCTAAGTTCATATTTCTGCTTGTCAGGATATTTTTGGGGGTCAAAGACTATGTACGTCCTGATGTCGTATTTGATCAGACTTTCATACAGACTGTAATCCTCTTCTTTAAGCCCTTTTATGACAGGACTATTTGAAAGCCCCGGTTCGATAAGCTCGGATTCAACCTTTGTGCCTTCAATACAGCTGACAATTTCCGGCACCGACATGTCCATGCACTCCGACACCGTGTACTTAATTATAAGTGCGAGTATCGGTTTCTCTGCCAGAAGCTGCTTCATAGTCTGGTCGTACTTTGCACGGAGCGGGTCTGTGGCCAGTACTGTTTTCGCGGCATGCGTTAATATTGTTTCCGCCATTTTGTTCTCCTTTCCTTTGTGCTTTGTCTGTAAGTTACAAAAAGCCCGCAGGAAAGACACTTCCCGCAGACTGTGCGGGATAGTTCCCGTTAATAAGAAATTATGCTATTGCCTCCTTTCGTCATTTCTTATATGGAAAGTATGTCAGAATCATTTATTTTCAGGATGCCTCATGTCTGCTCAATTTTTAAACCACAAATTTAAACTGCCACTTTAAGTTCAAAACGAAAATACGGCCTATTCACCGCTCTCTTTCGCCTGCAAAACCTCGAAAGCCCTTGATTTTATTGCATTCTCGGGCTTCAAGTGCGACTTGATGGACATTTTAAGAATTTGTGGTATAATACCGCCGCTTTAATCGAGTAGGAGGCGGTGACTAACCGCCGTCCTCTCACAGCACCGTACGT
>ERZ1026876.784-NODE-784-length-17885-cov-4.681604_pt1 | contig 17885 bp, 16 predicted proteins | sample MGYA00380168_ERZ1026876 | MGnify/ENA primary metagenome ERZ1026876 (study PRJEB33269, sample SAMEA4719804) | human gut metagenome | biome: human-associated habitat; feature: organic feature; material: feces | place: Cameroon | collected 2013-10 ... | reverse complement strand
CCATCTTCTTGTCCAGCTTCTTGGACAGATCACGGATCATTCTGGGGAACTTCACAACAACGCTCTCAATAGGTACCATTCGAACCTTCATTACAGATTCATGAAGGTTCGTGGTTACGTTTTCCAGATACTCGATCTGCTCATTGAATGCGGAATTATTGCCCTGGTCATTGCTGGACGCAGCTACCAGAGAGTTCTTGGCAATGATCAGCTCACTTACCAGATTCATCAGGGAATCCAGTTTTTCAATATCTACACGCACGGTACGGTTGACGACCGGCTTATTGGCGGGCTTCTTTTCCGGTGCCTTGGCTGCGGCCACAGGCTTCTTTTCTTCCTTCTTGGGCTGTTCTGCAGCCTTGACCTCTGCCACTGCTTCCTTCTTCTCTTCTACGGGTTCGATTGCTTCCTCTTCCGCATGGTAATTCTTGGTCTTCTCCAGTTCCAGTACCGCACCGGTTACCTGTGCGATCTCAGATACGCTCTCTGCGGACTTGATAATATCATCCAGAGAGTAATCAGACAGAACGATCAGTGTGAAGTCCTTGTCGAACTTCTCATCCTCTACATCCTGTGCGCTGGGCATGGATACGATGATCTCACCTTTTTCCTCCACTGCCTTGAATACCAGGAATGCTCTTGCGGCCTTAAGGATACAGCTTTCCTGTACCACTACATTGATGCCGTATACATTTTTACCCTGCTTCATAGCCTCTTTGATCACACGGATCTGGCTGTCATCAAAAGCAATGTCATTCCATTTTTCACCACCGTCTGCGCCGGATTCAGCTGCAGGTGCTGTGGCAGTGGGAGCCTCTTCCTTGGCAGCGGGAGCCTCCTCCGTCTTGCCACCGTTTAAAATATCATTCAGGGCCTTGATCAGATTCTCATTGTCGTTGGTTCCCTCATCAGAGGTCTCCTGAATATTGTTCTTGTACTCTTCCAGAGCATCCAGACACTGGAACAATACATCGATCATTTCCGGTTTTACTTTAATATTGCCGTTACGTACTTCCGAGAACACATTCTCCATGTCATGGGTCAGGTTCTGCATACGCTTGTAGCCCATGGTTCCTGCCATTCCTTTCAGGGAATGCGCGGCACGGAATATCTCATTGATATTGTCCATGTTTTCAGGATCTGACTCCAGTTCCAGAATCTGTGTGTTCAAGTTCTGCAGATGTTCATTTGTTTCATCCAGAAAAATTTCAAGATATTGGCTTACGTCCATCTCTTCCTCCATTCTGCCGGTCACGGTATTGCCGGAAACGGCATATATTGCTTGCTACTTTACTACTCCTACATGCAGTATGATCTCCTGGGCGATCTGATCTAACGGTACTACCTGATCTGCCAGCCCGGCTGCGATGATACTCTTAGGCATTCCAAATACTACGCTGGTATCCTGATCCTGTGCGATCACATAGGACTTTTTGGAAGCTTTCAGTTTCCCGATTCCTTCCGTTCCGTCCGCTCCCATTCCCGTCATAACGGCACAGACTACCGAATCAAAGCGGCTGGTCTGCAGGGACTCATACATATAATTGGCACAGGGTCTGACACCTTCCCTGTAAGGTTCCTCCGACAGATGCAGCGTATGGCGTCCAGCCGGGGATGTGACAACATTAAGGTGTTTGCCGCCCATGGCGATGTAGACCCATCCCTTTTTCAGTTCTTCTCCCTCTGCTGCTTCCTTTACATGAAGCTGGCTCAAATTATCCAGCCGTTCTGCAAGGGATGCTGTGAATCCCACAGGCATATGCTGTACTACCAGCACCGGTGCATCCAGATTCGCCGGCAATAAGGGAATCACCGACTGGAGAGATTTCGGGCCTCCTGTGGAACTGGCAATGGCTACGACCTTGCTACCCGACACGCTGACCGGATGATGATTGATGATCTTCATCATCTCTTTTACCGTGCCTTTTTCCTCGGTAAGCTTCGCTTCCTCGGCAAATACCGGCAGTTTGCTGTTCGCTACCACATTCAGTGTCCGCAGGAATTCTCTGCGGAAATTCTCACCACGACAGTCTACTGCGCTGTCCGGCTTATGTACAAAATCCAACGCTCCCAGTTCCAGAGCATCCAGAGTGGTTCTGGCGCCTTCCTTCGTATCGGTGCTGGCCATCATCACACGGGCGGGAATCTTGTATTTACGCAGCTCCTGTAAAAGCTGCAGGCCGTTCATACGCGGCATATTCACATCCAGGACAACTGCGTCGTAACTGTTTCGGCTCAACAGATCGAATGCTTCCAATCCGTCTTTTGCCCGGTCAGCCACCTGGAACCTTATGTCAGTATCTATTATATCACACAGCACTCTTCTCATGAGTGCAGAATCATCAACAACCAGTATTTTTTTTGGCATTAGTCCAATCTCTCCTTTTTACGACTCTTACGCTCTTCTTCAAAAATAAAGCGGATGATTTCTTCTCTTGTATTTACGTCCAGGTTATAGTACTGTACCCGGTGTTCGAACGTCCCCTTGCGTTTCTCCAGTTCTCTTACCGCCAGTACTTTGCCTACCACCTCGTACTTTTTCTGTTCTCCGTCTTTCACCAGATGATAACTGCACAGGATCAGACTGCCGGGTTCATATCGCTGGGTAGACACAAATCGCAGTCCTCCGCCGCTGATGTCCACGATCACGCTGTGTTTCAAAGGAAGTCCCGGCTGCAGTTCATAAGGAGAATTTTTCTCCAGTGCCTGGATCTCTTCTTCCTCCAGATTTCTGGCACACATATCCAGCGCGCAGCTGAAACGATAATATTCTCTTCTCTGATATTTCCGCAGATTGCTGGTCAGTTCCATGACCAGCACATATACGTTGTTGCTTTTGTACCGGTCTATGATCCTTGCAAAGCACTGGTAGAGGCTGTTCTCCTCGAAAAAGATCATGTCGTATTCCGAGTCCACCGGCAAAAGTATCAGTCTGGTCTGCTCCATGGGCATGGAGATCTCCAGAGTATCCTCCGACAGAATCTGCAGCACCCGGCTCTGGTACACCTTTGCCGTGCTTTCTGCTCCCTTTTCCTCCAACCCCCGCTGCAATGCGCGGAGCTCTATTTTCGATCCTTCTTCCACAAATCTGGATAACATAAGTTCATACCTCTCTTATCTGGACTGTTTTGTAGCTCCATTTCTCGTACCTATAATGTGAGAAAAAAATGCTGCCATTCCGCGCCTGGGCTGCTGCTCCTGCGCTGTATCGTCTTCTTTTTCGCACATTCTCTCTGCGATCCTCTGATAAGCCTGGCTCGCCTTTGCTCCGGGATTCTGTATGGATATAGGTACCTGATGCATCACCGCCTGCACAACCTGCGGATCCTGAGGTACACATCCCATATAGGTCATGGGAATCTTCAGATATCTGGTCACAACTGCATTCAGCTTGTCGAACAGAACCTGTCCTTCTTTGATATTGCTTACCCGGTTGGCCACCATCATCACCTTCGTGAAATCCTCCTGGAATCTCGGATGTCTGTACAGTGCCTTCAGCAGAGAATAGGAATCCGTGATGGAGGTTGGCTCCGGTGTGGTCACCAGCAGCACTTCCCCGCTGGCCACCAGAAATTCCAACACACTGTCAGAGATTCCCGCTCCGGTATCCACGATAATGATATCCGTCAGGGCATCCAGCTCCGCCAGATTCTGTATGATACAGGTCAGGGCATCTTTTCCCAGATTGGACATTCCGGCAATTCCCGAACCACCAGAAATAAATCCCACTTCCATAGGGCCCCAGGTAATGATATCACTGATGCTCTTGCCCTCGTAAACCAGATCACACAGGTTGTGCTTCGGTATTGCTCCGAACATGATCTCGATGTTCGCCAGCCCGAAATCCGCATCCAGAATGATCACCCGTTTGCCCATTTTGCGGAATTGAATTGCCAGATTGATGGACATATTGGATTTTCCCACGCCACCCTTGCCGGAAGTAACGGTAATGACTCTTGCAGTAGGTCGTATTTGGTTATTTGCTTTAATGATCCTTAGCTGTTCCGCCTGATCCATTTTTCTGCGCCTTTCTGTAAAAGCTTTACTCCTTGCCTCCAAGGATCTGTTTCACCGTCTTCTGTGGGTTGAATATTTCCATGTCATCCGGAACGTTTTGACCACAGGTCACATATGCGATCGGTGCATCCGTATAAAGCTTTATGTTCAGCAGATTCCCCACTGCTTCTGTTTCATCCAACTTTGTAAAAATCAACTCAAACTTTGCGATCTTTCCGTAACAGTCTGCGATCTTCTGGAGATCCCTGTATTTTGTGGTAGCACTTAATACCAGAAATACCTGATAGTCCTCCGGTCTCTTCAGTCCACCCACCATTTCCTTCATTTTCTCCAACTGTTCCGCATTCTGGTGCGATCTCCCCGCTGTATCGATAAAAATATAATCACAGTCCCAGTAATCATCAATGGCGGTCTGCAACTCCTCCGGTGTATAGATCACGCGGAAAGGTGTCTCCAGAATATTGGCATAGGTCCGCAGCTGCTCCGCTGCCGCAATACGATAGGTATCCGCCGTAAGGAGAGCCACCTTTTTCTTGTCTTCCACACAATATTTTCCTGCCAGCTTGGCGATGGTAGTCGTCTTACCCACACCGGTAGGTCCGATGAACCATACGATTCTCGGTCCATCCTCCGCCGGAGTGATTCCTTCGGATTTTCCGAATTTCAACACCATCTTCTGATAAATATTCGCCAGTAGATAATCAAAGGGAAGATCCGCTTTCTTTGTCTTGGAAGCATCCTCCAGAATACTGTTGACATATTTTTCATCCATCTCATTATCCAGCATTTTGTTATACAGCAGACGGATGAACTTATCCTGCTCCGGATTCTGCTCGTCCTCTTTTTCTTCCTGCTTTTCCACTGCCGCTTCCGCTTCACTGTCCAAAGCTTCTTTCTGTGCTTCCGCTGCCTTCTCCGTATTTGCAGCTACCGGTCTGCTGTTTAACTGACTTTCCAAAAGCGTCTGCAGACTATCCAGCTTTTTTTCTATATTTTCCGTGCTGTTTTTCATCGATACCGTCTTCGCCGTACCTACACCTGCCCCGGAAGCTTCCGTACGATTCAGACTGTTTACCGCAGATCTCTGGGGGGACTCATCCTCCAGCGCAGCGGTCACCTCGATCTGCTTCGGTGACAGAAAGGAGAACAGCCCTTTCTTTTTCACTTCACGGACATTCATGATCACCAGTCCGTTTCCCAATTCTTTTTTCGCAGCCTCTGTTGCCTCTGCTTCTGTTTTCCCGGTAAATTTCTTAATTATCATACTGTTCCTCGTTCCTGTGTCGGTTCAATGCGCTTAATATCTTAAGCTGTGACCATACCCACAGACTGTAATTCCACATTCGATTCCACTTCGTTGTAAGATACTACCACCAGATCCGGATAATAATCCTCGGTCAGCCGCTTGAAATACATTCTTACGATCGGTGATGTCATGATAATGGGAGTCTTTCCCATATTTTCCAGCTTTTTGATCTCTTCTCCCACCGCATTGAGAATCGCTTTGCTTCTGGCGGGATCCAGGTTCAGAAATGCTCCTGTCTCTGTCTGTTTTACGCTTCCCATGACTTCCTGCTCGATCTTGGGATCCAGCGTCAGCACACTGCTGGTCTCGTGAGAAGGGAAATACTTGGTGGAAATCGCTCTCTTTAAACTCTGTCTCACATACTCTGTCAGAATATCGGTATCCCTTGTCGTCGGTGCATAATCCGCCAGTGTCTCCAGAATCGTCAGCAGATCCCGGATAGAGATTCCCTCCCGCAGCAGATTCTGCAATACCTTCTGGATCTCACCCAGTCCCAACAGCTTGGGTACCAGCTCGTCCACCAGAGAAGAATTGTTCTCTTTGACATTGTTAATAAGGTTCTGGACATCCTGTCTGGTCAGCAGCTCCGCAATGTGCTGGCGGATGATCTCCGTCAGATGCGTTGCAATGATGGATGGAGGATCTACTACGGTATAGCCCAGACTCTCCGCCCGCTCTCTCTGACCTTCCGTAATCCAGATAGCCGGCAGATGGAAGGATGGTTCGAAGGTAGGAATACCCGTAATCTCTTCTTCCACATAACCGGGATTCATTGCCATATAATGGTCAAACAGGATCTCTCCCTCACTGACCTGAATACCTTTGATTTTGATGATATACTGGTTCGGATTCAACTGGATATTATCACGCAGACGGATAATCGGCACTACCGTACCAAGTTCCAGCGCGATCTGTCTTCGGATCATAACCACACGATCCAACAGGTCACCACCCTGGTTCACATCCGCCAGCGGAATGATACCGTAACCGAATTCCAGCTCGATAGGATCCACCTGCAGGAGACTGTTGACATTTTCCGGCTGCCGGATCTCCTCCGCCGCAGCCTCTTCGCTGTCCACCTCCTGCTCGATCTTGGCTGCTTCTATCGTACCCTCGATATTCCTTGCTACGATGATAAATACCAGTCCCAATCCCACGAACAGGATCGTATTCAGTTCCGTCACAAATCCCAGAATTGCCAGCATGGCTCCCACCAGGTACAGACCCTTGGGTACACCAAACAACTGGCTTACCAGTGTCGTACCGAAGTCAGCATCCTTGCTTCCCTTGGTCACCAGAATACCGGTGGACAGTGAGATCAACAGGGAGGGGATCTGGCTTACCAGACCGTCGCCGATAGTCAGGATAGTGTATTTATTCAGAGCACTGGTGATATCCATGCCCTGCCTCGTCATTCCCATGATGATACCGCCCACAATATTGATGGTGGTGATCAGAAGACCCGCAACCGCATCTCCTTTTACGTATTTTACAGCACCATCCATGGAACCGAAAAAGCTTGCCTCTTCCTGGATCTTCTCTCTTCTCTTCTTCGCTTCCGCATCTGTAATGGCTCCGGTGTTCAGATCCGCATCAATAGCCATCTGCTTACCGGGCATTGCATCCAGAGTAAATCTCGCTGTTACTTCAGATACACGCTCTGAACCTTTGTTGATGACCATGAACTGGATCAGTATCAGAATAATGAAGATAATGACACCGATGACCAGATCACCGCCACCTACGAACTCACCGAAGGTTTCCACGACATTACCTGCATTACCGTCTCTCAGGATCAGACGGGTGGATGAGGTATTCAGCGCAATACGGAAGATTGTGGTAAACAGCAGCATCGTAGGGAAGAAGGACATATCCAGTACTTCCTTACTGAACATCGTGGCGAACAGGATCGTCAGCGCCACGGAAATATTAATTGCTAACAGAATATCCAACAGCCAGGAGGGAATCGGCACAATAAACATGATAATGGCAGCCATGATATAAATTGCTACCGCCACATCCGCTTTTTTCATTTTCATCTGCGCCTGACCTCCTTTCTCTTTTTGTGTATTTTCATCTTTTTCTAATATTTATGATTCTTCTTTATACTTTCCCCTGCAGATGATATACAAACGCCAGGACTTCTGCTACCGCCTGGTACAGTTCCGGCGGCACCGCCTGTCCCACATCCACGTTTGCATACAGCATTCTGGCAAGTGGTTTGTTTTCTACGATTTCTATCTGATGCTCCCTGGCGATCTCTTTGATCTTCGCTGCCAGATAATCCTCACCTTTTGCAATCACAATAGGGGCATCCGCCACCTCCGGATCGTATTTGATCGCTACAGCATAATGGGTGGGGTTCGTGATGACCACATCCGCCTGGGGCAGATTCTGCATCATTCTGCGCCGGGAAGCTTCCTGCATCTTCTGACGGATACGGCCCTTAATCTGCGGATCACCTTCCTGTTGCTTGTACTCTTCCTTGATCTCCTGCTTGGTCATTCGCATGTCTTTGCTGAATTTATACTTCTGGTAGATAAAGTCAGCAGCGGAGATGATCATATAGACCAGCGACACCCGGATCCCCAGATCTGTCACTATTCCACCAATCAATGCAATCGCCTGCATCAGATCCATATCATACAGTGAAAACAGCAGAGGCCATTTATCCTTCAGATAATTATAACATATGTAAGTGATCAATCCAATCTTCAGAATGGACTTGATCAGTTCCACCAACGCATTGACAGAAAAAATTCTTTTGAAGCCCGAAAGCGGGTTCAATTTACTGAACTTGGGCTGTAGCGGTTTTCCCGTAGGCTTCCAGCCCACCTGTATTACATCGCTCAAAAATGCCACCACTAATCCCAGCAAAAGGATCGGTGCCATAATGATGATGGCCTGTAAAAGCATCTGCCGGAATGCGACCGCGGTATCCTGCTGTGGCATGTTACCGTGCCAGAAAGTCACCACCTCGGGAATTCTCCCGTAAATGACGCTAAACACATTTATAAACTGATACCCCATGTGTCCCACCCATATTTTCAATACCAGAAATACCGTCAGCAGACCCAGCCCGTTGGCAATTTCACGGCTTTTGGCAACCTGACCTTCTTTTCTGGCATCAGACAGCTTTTTCTCGGTAGCAGGCTCTGTCTTCTCTCCGCCCATCCCTTCTGCAGCGAAGAATTGCAGATCATATTCCAGGATCACATCATACCTCCGATAAAAGATACTACCATCTTTTTCATTTCCTGATAGACAAAGTCGGCAGCCCCCGGAAGCATCCCGGTGGTAAGGAACATTGCCGTCAGTCCCGCCAGAACCTTCAGCTGAATACCTACTGCAAACATATTCAGGATATAATCACTCATAAATTCTGTCATGGATTGTAACAGACTGTCCGCGTGAAACACCACCCCGTTCACCGGGATCAGTGTAAAGCTGTCTGCCAGTGCTCCGAAAAGATACCTGTACATTCCGGAAGCGATCAGCATCAGCATAAAAGAATACTGATACAAGACACCGGTAATGCTGGTGGTCTCTTTTGTAGCCGGATCCAGTAACGTAGCCATGGACAGGCCTGTCTCCATGTCAGCAATGGAACCGGCAAAATTCACGACTGCCATACAGATATTGGCCCCGAAACCGATCAGCAGCCCGGCAATTGCCTCTTTCATGACGATCACCGCATATTCCATCACAGTGTCAACAACTACCGCATCCGCCGGCGTCAGCGTCTCATAAAGCAGCCACGCCGTAAAAAAGCTGATGCCGATCCGGATTCTGGCCGGGGTGTCATTCATCCCGAAATAAGGCGCTATATATACAAAGCAGGATACTCTTACGAATATCAGCAGAAAATATTCAAGATCATATATTGAAAAAGAAAGATCTACCATATTTCTTCCCGTCACCTATGTACATACTGGCTGAAACTTGACCACAATTGCACCGTGTACTCCACCATCGTGTTCATCATCCAGTGACCGATAACCATCAGACACAAAAAGATGGCAACGATCTTCGGTACAAAGGTCAGTGTCTGCTCCTGAATGGAAGTCACCGTCTGGAAAATACTGATGACCAGACCAACAACCAGGGATACCAACAACACCGGCAGGGATACCTTGATGATCACATATAACGCATTATTCGTCATTTCCGATACTGCATCTATCGTCATAGCAAAACCTCATCTTACGAATCTAATAAAATGTCTGTACCAACTGCCCTATGATCAGTGCCCAGCCGTCTGCCAGTACAAACAGCAGAATCTTGAAAGGCATGGAGATCGTCGTCGGCGGCAGCATCATCATACCCATACTCATTAAGGTGGATGCCACTACCATATCAATTACAATAAAAGGAATATAGATCGTAAAGCCGATCCAGAACGCAGTTCGCAGTTCGCTGATCATAAAGCTGGGAACCAGCACAGAATTCGGAATATCCTCCAGGGTTCCGTCCCACTCCTGTCCTGCGATATCCATGAACAGTTCCACATCCTTCACCTGAGTCTGTGGATACATAAATTCCCGTAAGGGTGCCATGCCTTTTTCCAGAGCCTCATCCTGATCGATCGTGCCCTCCTCAAAAGGCTGGATTGCTTCCTCATTGATCCTCGTGATCGTAGGCTCCATAATGAAAAATGTCAGGATCAGTGCCAGTCCGATCAGGATCTGGTTCGGCGGTGCCGTCTGGGTATTCAGTGCAGACCTGGTAAAATGCAGCACGATGATGATCCTCGTAAAAGAGGTCATCATGATAATAATGGTCGGTGCCAGTGCGATCAGCGTCAGAGTGATCAGAATCCGAAGCGCACCGTTGATCTGTCCGTTGCCGTTATTGTAGGTAATGCTGACAGTATTCGCCGTATTCAGCTGTCCTACCTCTTCCGGGGTCGTGGCTGTTCCCGCCGGATTGATCACCGTGGAAACTTCCGTATCTCCCGTCAGATGACGCTCCGATGCCTGCACCTTTACCGGCATACAAATACACAATATGCCTACCGTGACCAGCAGGCATACCATATAGATAATCGTCTTTAATTTTATACTTGCATCAATGATCTTTCTCTTCATTCTCTTTCTTCGCCGCACGTTCCAATAATTCCCGGAACCCGGAAGTACTTTCCAATGTAGTCTTACCTTTAAGTTGTTCCGCAGGAATCTGTCCCAGGGCCGTTACGGTATCCTTGCAGACCGCAATGGCAAAATAAGACTCACCGATCCGGACCAGCTGAATGTATTTGTTATTCGCGATCCGAACGGTCTCTCTCACTTCAATATTGCCTGCCGCTCCCTGTTGTTTCTGGTATCCTGCGATCCATTTCGTTACCAATGCGGTTACCGCCAGTACTGCCACAAAGATGAACAATACTGTAATGAACTGGGCATAACTGTCTGCTTTTCCGGTAAGTATGATCATTAACCCACTACCTTTTTCACAGCTTCAATAACACGTTCTGCCTGAAAAGGTTTTACAATGAAATCTTTGGCACCGGCCTGAATAGACTCGATAACCATTGCCTGCTGGCCCATTGCAGAACACATGATAACCTTAGCGCCACCGTCTAACTTCTTGATCTCCTTCAGTGCCTGGATGCCGTCCATCTCAGGCATGGTGATGTCCATCAGAACCAGATCGGGATTCACTTCCTTGAACTTCTCCACTGCCTTCATTCCGTTCTCTGCTTCTCCTGCAACATTGTAACCGTTCTTGGTCAGAATGTCCTTAATCATCATTCTCATGAACGCTGCATCATCGCAGATCAAAATATTCTTTGCCATTTAATTTTCCTCCATTTGTTTGGTCTATTCTCTGTTTTATTTAATAATTTCCGTAATACGGACGCCAAAGCTTTCTTCAATTACAACAACTTCACCCTTGGCTACAAATTTTCCGTTTACCAGAACATCGATCGGTTCTCCAGCAATACGATCCAGCTCAATGATCGTACCCGGTGAGAACTCCAGAATCTCGGAAATGGATTTCGTCGTTCTGCCAAGCTCTACGGTAACTTCCAAAGGGACATCTTTGATCAGACCAATATTTTCCTGTCCGGAAAGTCCCATGCTGTCATTTGAGAAGCTCTGGAACTGTGCAGGCTGCACATTGACATTCTGCTGCGGCATTCCCATATTGCCCATCTGGTTCATCATGCCCATGCCATTCATCTGTTGCATTCCCATGTTCCCCATCTGCTGCATTCCCATCTGAGGCATACCATTCATCCCCATCTGGTTCATGCTATTCATGTCCATGCCAGGCATCTGATTCATACCCATGCCACCCGTCTGGTTCATGCCATTCATCTGATTCATGCCGTTCATCTGTGGCATTCCCATGTTGCCCATCTGATTCATGCCATTCATCTGATTCATAGCCATGGGATCCGGTTGCTGCATATTCATCTGAGTCATATTGTTTGCGCCGGCATTCATCTGTCCTGCATTGTTCTGCGGAGCTGCTGCGGGAGCAGGTATGCTTTCCGGCTGAGTTGCTGCCTGATCGTTGCTTTCTCCCAGGCTTCCCATCTGGGTATTGATAAAGGTCTCTACCAGTTTACGGGCAAAATCGATGGGATACAACTGCATGATAGAACTGTCTACCAGATCATCGATCTGCATACGGAATGCGATTTTTACAAAGGTTCCTCCTAAAAACGGAGATATTTCCTTGCCATCCTTTACCTCTGTCAGATCAAAAAGAGAAGACTCAGGCGGGCTGATATCAATTACCGTCTGCAACAGTGTGGAAAGGGAAGTCGCTGCGGAGCCCATCATCTGGTTCATCGCCTCGGAAATTGCACTCAGATGCAGTTCTCCCAGCTCTCCATCTGTATTCGTACCGTCACCGCCCATCATCAGGTCAGTGATAACTTTTACATCATGTTCTTTTAATACCAGAATATTGGTACCGTCCAGTCCCTGGGTATATTTGATCTGAATAAATACACAGGGCTTTTCATAGGCGTCCAGCAGGTTTTTCCATGTAGCCAGCGTAACCACAGGAGTTGTAATATTTACTTTGCGGTTTACCAGTGAATATAGGGTTGTGGCAGAGGATCCCATACTGATATTGGCCACCTCGCCAATCGCATCCTTCTCTACATCCGTCAGTTCCTCTCCGTCACTGACAACCGGTGCTGCGTTCTCCGCAGCTTCATTCTCATTATTATAATTTTCAGCCGTACTGTTCTCCGGTGCCGGATCTGCTGCCGCATCACCGCCATCCGCGGTATCCGACAGATCCATACCTTGCAGCAGGGCATTTATCTCATCCTGAGATAACATCCCATCCATCGTTACTCCTCCTCTCTGATCACCGATGTGATCTGAACAGCATACGAATCTCTATCCGTACCGGGCAGTGCCGTGAACTTTTTAATATTGCCCACATACACATTCATGTCGGTATCGACTCTGGAATCCAGCCGGATACAGTCGCCCACCTGCAGATTCAGGAAATCATTCACCGAAATGGTGCTCCTTCCCAGCACTGCCTTGATCGGAATATCTACTCTCCGGATCATGGACTCAATGTACTCCTCGTAGTGTTCATCGTGATTCTCCTGCATTGTGGAGAACCAGTATTTGGTGTTCAGTTTATCCATCACATCTTCCAGTGTAAAGAAAGGAAGACAGATATTTACCATTCCTTCGACATCCCCGATTTTCATATTCAGGGTAACAATAGCGATCATATCGCTGGGAGCAATTACCTGTGCGAACTGGGGATTCGTCTCCAACCGGCTTAACACCGGTGAGATCTCAACAACGTTTTTCCAGGGTTCACGCATCAGCTGCGTAAACATGACCAAAAGCTTCTGTAAGATTGTCAGCTCTATATCGGAAAAATCTCTGCTCTTTTCCAATGGTTGGCCGCTGCCTCCCAGCATACGATCCAGCATGGTATAACATAGATTGGTTGCAATTTCTATAATAATATTGCCGTTGAGTGGTGCAAAATTAACAATTCCAAGCACCGACGGATTCGAAAGTGCGTTGGAGAACTCACTGAAAGTAACCGTTTCCGAACTTGCTACCGATACCTGCACGTTCTTGCGCAGATATACCGGAAGGTTCGTAGAGATCAGTCGGCTGTAATGCTCGAATATGATCTCCAGGGTTCGTAAATGTTCTTTGGAGAATTTGGTAGGGCGGCTGAAGTCATAGTTTTTGACCTGCTTCTCGTCCTCCCCCTGGATCTGGTCTACATCCAGGTCTCCCTCAGACAACTGTTTCAGAAGATTATCAATTTCACTTTGTGAAAGTATATCACTCACAGGCCCTCACCTCCTGTCATCTTATTTTCCCGCTTCATCAGCCGAATTTCACTCCGCTGATTGCGACCTTATAGATGAAGTCGGATTGGAATAGATCCTGAACAGACTTCAGAATCTCCTCTTTTAAGCCTTCCATATCCTCTCTGCACTCATCCTCTGTATGTGCGGAAACGGTAGCCGTGATAGCATCCTTGATCAGGTTCTCATAGCTTGCCAGCGTGTCACTGCTGCCATAGGTCTTATAATCCTTATGCTTCTTGTTGATAGACAAAGATACATCAAACATGATGTAATCCTGTTTTGCTCCTGCTTCGCTCTTCAGAGGAATTGTCATGGAGTCTGCAATATTATATACCTCTGTATCGGTAAGGGCAACATTCGTTGTTTCTTCATCCCCCGGAACGGTAAGTTCCAGATTCATGGCAGTGGTAATATTGTCTACCAGTTGTGCGGTCTTCTTATTCGTACCCACAATGCTCACAAGCATGACGCTGGTCAACACAATGTTCACCACCAGCAGTGCCAGAATCAATACTGTCATCAGATTTTTCTTCATTGGTCTTATGCTTCCTTTCCCTCTCCACACTAATAGGTTGTGGATGGATTATAGATTCTGATCTCTACACGCCGGTTCTTGCTGCGCCCCTCTTCTGTGGAGTTATCAGCTACCGGTACACGGTCACCCATCCCTGCGTGTCTCAGATCAGATGGATCCAGAGAGGTAGTCTCTGTCAGATAATAGAACACGGAAAGTGCTCTGGCGCTGCTCAATTCTTCATTATCGGCAAACCTCGCACTGTGAATAGGGACATTATCTGTATGTCCTTCGATTTCTATGGTGGAATTACTTCCGTAACGTTCCAGGATCACTCCCACCTTGTCCAGAACTGCCTTAGCCTGATCCTTCAGGCTGTCACTTCCGGAATCAAACAACAGCGCTCCCTTCATAGATAACTGCACATATTGTGCCGTAAATGACACACTGACCTGATCTGCAAGGCTGTCCTCCACCAGAGCTTCCTGTACTGTTTCCGCCAGTTCTTCGTTGCTCTCCAGATTTTTCTCATTCAGTGCCTCTTCCAAAGCTTCTGCGTTGTCATATTTCTCATAATTATCAGAATCCGTCTCACTGTCTGCGTTTCTTCCGGCATTACTGATATACTCATCCAGATCATTCAACTGGCTGACGCCGTTGCTGATCAGAATACCCTCACCGATTGCCGTGGATCCGGCATTGAAAATGCTAAAAGTGCTGTTCGACATAGCTGCTGCCATTTCGCTGTACTTGGTTGCATCTATCGAAGACATGGAAAACAACATAACAAAGAAGCACAGCAGCAAGTTCATCAGGTCACTGAATGTGGTCATCCATGCCGGGGATCCAGCAGGTGGATCTTCAGGCTTACGTTTTGCCATTATGCTTCACCCCCTGCTTCCTCTTCACCATCTGCACTTGTTCTGTCCTTCGGAGGAAGGAATGACTTCAGTTTTTCTTCGATGACACGGGGATTTTCACCAGCCTGTATGGATAAAAGCCCCTCAATCATAACTTCCTTCTGCTGCATTTCCACAGCATTATCTGCTTTTAATTTATTGGAAACAGGCGTACAAATCCAGTTTGCCAGCAAGGATCCGTACAATGTAGTAATCAACGCCACTGCCATTGCAGGTCCCAGTGTGGACGGATCGTCCATGTGATACAACATATCTACCAGACCGATCAGGGTACCGATCATACCCCAGGCAGGGCCCATGGCCGCCAGTGTATCCCAGAAACCGATCGTCTCTTTATGTCTTCCCTCTACACTTACCAGTTCTGTCTCCATGATGGCACGTACCAGTTCGGGATCGGTACCATCGACGATCAGAAGAATTCCCTTTTTCAGGAAAGGTTCCTCCAGATCCGTTGCTGCTTCTTCCAGAGACAGCAGACCTTCCTTACGTGCCACATTGGAAAGCTCTATGATCTTGCCGATCATCTCGGAAGTATTCAGTGCCGGTGCCTTGAAGATCAGAGTAAAGGACTTCAGACCCGCTATGTAATTCTGTAAGCTCATGGACATGAGGGTACAGGAGAAAGCTCCACCGAATGTAATAATTGCAGAAGCCGGATCCAGATATTCTCTGAATCCTCCGACACCCGCAGAGCTTATGATACCAAATACCAACATGAATAACGCTAATAATATTCCTGCTAAAGATGCTATATCCACTTAAATCACCTGGCATTCTGCAAATTATTTTGCAAAAATATCCTTTCTGTATAATATTACAAGATTTTTTATTTCTTGTCTAATTTCTTTTACAATTATTTTCCTGCCTGTGGTGAGAGTCAGCACCGTATCAGGGGTCTCTTCTACCAGTTCGATCAGATCCGGATTCACCAACACCTTGACCCCATTGATCTTCGTAACTTCTATCATACTGTTTTCTCCTTCCCCATTCATTGTTCAATATCTTCTGTAGTTTATGACTTTTACCACATTCTCCAATTTTGTTATAGTACTTTTTTCCCTTGATCTTTTATACATACAAAAGGGACAGGTAGCATTCCTATCCCCTTTATACGTATATTGCATTTTTAACGTTTTATTAACGCTTCAGATTGGTCAGTTCTTCCAACAAAGTATCGGATACGGTAATGATACGGCTGTTGGCCTGGAAACCTCTCTGAGTGGTGATCATCTCAGTAAACTCGGAAGACAGGTCTACATTACTCATCTCCAGCTGACCGGTGGACATGTATCCACCGCCTGCGGTGATGTCTACGCCGATACCATCGAACTCACCGGAGTTCAGGGTTGCAGAGTAAAGGTTGTCTCCCTGCTTCTCCAGGCCGGAAGCATTGGCAAATGCTGCGGTAGCAATCTGGCCTAACAGTTTGGTCATACCGTTGTCATAGCTTGCGTAAATCATACCATCCTTCTGGATGGATACACCGATCATATCCCCCGAGCGGCGTCCGGTTCCCAGACCATCCAGGTTACCACTGGTGGCACCGATGGTGGAAGTACCCTTGTTATCGTAGTTGGTGCATTCGGACAGGTCGATGGTAATATTTGAAAAATTTCCGCCCAGTGGTGTGAAATCCACATTGGTTTTAAAGTCGGTAACGTTGCTGCCTACCTGTTTCAGCTTACCGGTATTTGTGTCAAATATTACCTTGACACCTTCAAAGAACCGGCCATCCATAGTCATTGGTTTATCTTTATCTTTAGTAAGAACCAGATCCCCCTGTGCAGGTGTCGCTTTTGCCATGTTTCCAAGCATGGTCTCTACGGTTACCTCTGCACCATTGGCATCTTTTTGATAAAGTTTCAGGAACTCGTCTGTAGAACCTTCATATCCATAAGCCGCTGCAATAGCATCCAGGGTCTCCTGCTGTGTCTTTGCCGCTGCCTCATCGTTAGAAGTATCTTTCAGAGTTCCGTCGGTATTAAATGCTGCACTCAGGTCCGCAACCACCTTATTGTCGGCCTTGGTCTTTAACTGTGTACCATCCCACTCATAAGTATCACCGGCAAATGTTACCGGTGTCTGAAGTGTCTGGGTAGAGTTGCCTCCAAATTTCACTTTGGAGATATCAATCTCTGCTCCGGTGGAATCCAGCAGTTTCGTCAATTCCATACTGTATTCATTGCTGGCGGTTCCACTGGACTGTTTAAAGGTAAACTTCGCAGTATAACTGTAACCTCTCGCATCGAAGAAGTTCAGGTTTACGGTCTTACCGTTGGCACTGGTCACATCCTTATCGTTCTCATCCAGAATACCGGAAATATTTGCCTGTGTGGTAGCCTCAGGAGGATATGTCATATTTGCTGTACTCATAATACGCAGTGCGGTTACGGTATCCTGCTTGATGTTACCTGTGGTCTTATCCACGCCCCATCCCATGACGTTGTAACCGGTACTGGTCATTGCCAGGTTGCCGGCGCCATCTACATAGAAAGAACCGTCTCTGGTAAAAAAGTTCTCGGAGCCGTTGCTGACTACGAAGAAATTGTCTCCGGTGATCATGATATCAAAGGGGTTGCCGGTAGACTGTGCGGAACCCTGTGTGGTAATGGCAGTGTTGATAGCTCCTGCCTTAACGCCCAGACCGATCTGCTTGGCATTGGTACCGCCGACACCAGTGGTAGCGTTGGCACCACTGGCCTTCTGTGTGGTCTGGCTCATCAGTTCACTGAAAGTCATGGAACTGGATTTGTAAGCTGTTGTGTTGACGTTGGCAATATTATTACCGATTACGTCCATTCTGGTCTGGTGTGT
>ERZ1026876.783-NODE-783-length-17905-cov-4.865042_pt1 | contig 17905 bp, 14 predicted proteins | sample MGYA00380168_ERZ1026876 | MGnify/ENA primary metagenome ERZ1026876 (study PRJEB33269, sample SAMEA4719804) | human gut metagenome | biome: human-associated habitat; feature: organic feature; material: feces | place: Cameroon | collected 2013-10 ... | reverse complement strand
CTCTAAGCTTGATTATTCCATGGGTTATTTGGCGGTGCGTGATGTCGAAAAAACAACGCGCGTCCACCTCGACGAGATTTCCGTTCTGATAGTCGAGAATACGGCAAGCTCCGTTACCGCGGCGCTGCTCAGCCAATTAACCGAACGAAAAATCAAGGTGATATTCTGCGACGAAAAACGAAATCCGTCCTCGGAGCTCGTCTCGTATTACGGCTGTCATGATTGCAGTCAGAAGCTGAAAACCCAGATATCCTGGGCAGACGATGCCAAAAAGCTCGTGTGGACAAGTATAGTTGCCGAAAAAATCAAAAATCAGGCTCTGCTTTTAAAGCATTACGGACTTGAGCAGCATAAGCTCCTTGAGGGGTACATAAATGAGCTTGAATTCAACGATGAAACAAATCGCGAGGGGCACGCCGCAAAGGTGTATTTCAACGCCCTTTTCGGAAAGAGCTTCAGCAGAAATGACGATGTTCCCGTAAACGCCGCATTGAATTACGGCTACAGCTTGATTTTGTCATGCGTTAACCGTGAAATAGTTTGCAGCGGTTATTTGACTCAGCTCGGTATATTTCACGATAATATGTTTAACCCTTTTAATTTGGGCTGCGATTTAATGGAGCCGTTTCGCCCGATAGTCGATTTTTGTGTAAAATCTATGATGCCCGAGGAATTCGGCAAGGAGCAGAAGAGCACGCTGATAGGCTTACTGAATAAGGAATTCGTAGTGGACGGCAAGGCAAATACGCTTATGAATGTAATAAAACTCTATGTAAAAAGCGTATTTGCCGCAATAGAGCAAAATGACGCTTCGCTTGTGAAGCTTGCGGAAGTGAAGTATGAGTTATAGATTTATGAGAGTAATTGTATTTTTTGATTTGCCGACAACTACCAAGAGCGAACGGCGCGAATATGCAAAATTTCGTAAATTCTTGATTAAAAGCGGATTTATGATGATGCAGGAATCGGTTTATTCAAAAATTGCGCTTAATCAAAATGTCGCAACGGGTATTTGCGACTCGGTAAAAAAGCAGAAACCGCCGTCGGGTCTTGTGCAAATGCTTACGGTTACCGAAAAGCAGTTCGCAAAAATGGAAATGATTGTCGGCAAAAGCCACAGCAGCGTTGTGGATTCGGATGAAAGGCTGTTGATATTATGAGGGCTAAGTTTTTGTATATTGATGATTGCATAAAAATAGGTGAGGGAATATTTCCGGTTCTTGTGATAGAAAATAAAAAGCTTTACAGAGACGTGCTGTCGTCATTCTCAAATTCGTGCGAGGAAGATTATTTTGTCTTTTCCGAGGATTTTAAGCCGTTTGAGTTTTCCAAGGACGGATGCTTTATATCCGAACCGATTTTTGTCGATATGAACAGCAGAAAGCTCCTCGGCAAGCTAGACGGTTATATGCAGCAGACGGCAAATGACGAATTTGCCGAGGAAACGGCAGAAGTAAAAGCGGCGATTGCAAGACTGGCGGATAAGCTTGCGACATTTTGTGACTTCGACTGCGAATATTCTGATGAAACGGATACCTCTGCAATCATAAAGCTGATTGACTTCAGGTTTTCTGCGGAATCGGATTCGGTTTTACAGAATTTTGCGGATTTTTTGAAGCTGTCGGCAAAGTATCTCAAGATAAAGGTGTTTGTTGCCGCAAATATTAGCCTTTATTTTTCACCCGATGAAATTTCGTCGCTGTTAAAGGATTTATCGCTTGAGCACATAAACCTTTTAATGGTGGAAAACACGGCGCCCAAAGTGCTTTGCGACGGTGAAAAAGTGTATATTGTCGATGATGATCTTTGCGTTATTGACGACGGAGATACTTAGATAGTATAATAAATGTACCTTATGTTATTACCCTGTGCATTGTAGTGGCGCAGTTTATTTGAGGTTTGAGAGTAGTGTAATTTCATAAGGTACTGAAACTGTATGGTGGTCGTGCGCCCTCACAACCCAGTTTGAGAGTAGTGTAATTTCATAAGGTACTGAAACGACGGCGTTATAAACATTGCGGGCAATTCGGTTTGAGAGTAGTGTAATTTCATAAGGTACTGAAACCCAAAGCATACGGCACGACGTAGCAAAGGCGTTTGAGAGTAGTGTAATTTCATAAGGTACTGAAACTTACCCATTGCGCCAGGGAGTAAAGCTCCGTTTGAGAGTAGTGTAATTTCATAAGGTACTGAAACTCGTGAAAAGATATAGTATTAAGTTCATCGTTTGAGAGTAGTGTAATTTCATAAGGTACTGAAACTTCTGTGCCGTCATCTGATAGCACGATTTAGTTTGAGAGTAGTGTAATTTCATAAGGTACTGAAACGCGCGCCCATAGCGATGGGCGGCGGGCATTGTTTGAGAGTAGTGTAATTTCATAAGGTACTGAAACAATCTTAGCTTGTCTTTGGGTCACGTTTTCGTTTGAGAGTAGTGTAATTTCATAAGGTACTGAAACCTTGCGCGTACATCGTAAGAAGTACCGTTTGTTTGAGAGTAGTGTAATTTCATAAGGTACTGAAACCATAAAATCATCGCCAGCATAATCGAAAGAGTTTGAGAGTAGTGTAATTTCATAAGGTACTGAAACATAATCAAACGAAAGAGTATACGTCTGACCGTTTGAGAGTAGTGTAATTTCATAAGGTACTGAAACTGTTTTTGCTTGTGCCATAGTTTTGACGTTGTTTGAGAGTAGTGTAATTTCATAAGGTACTGAAACGTGTTGAGCGGATACGAAAGCGGAAACCATGTTTGAGAGTAGTGTAATTTCATAAGGTACTGAAACAAAGCGAACAAGAGCCACAGCAAACGTAAGGTTTGAGAGTAGTGTAATTTCATAAGGTACTGAAACAATTTATGACTGATATATCAAGTGTTGTTGGTTTGAGAGTAGTGTAATTTCATAAGGTACTGAAACTGTTTATGTACTACGATTTTACGGAATTAGTTTGAGAGTAGTGTAATTTCATAAGGTACTGAAACCGGGAAAGGTGATGATGTAGAAATGTTCAAGTTTGAGAGTAGTGTAATTTCATAAGGTACTGAAACTGAAATACTGATGAAGTAATCTAAATCGGTGTTTGAGAGTAGTGTAATTTCATAAGGTACTGAAACCTTCGCTCTTATCCACTCGGCTTGAATACCGTTTGAGAGTAGTGTAATTTCATAAGGTACTGAAACCATTAGCCATTATTTTCACCTTCTTTCAAGGTTTGAGAGTAGTGTAATTTCATAAGGTACTGAAACCCGCTCGGTTAGTATCCAAGAACTTAGATAGTTTGAGAGTAGTGTAATTTCATAAGGTACTGAAACCGAAACATCTATACCGTCATCAGGGTGAAAGTTTGAGAGTAGTGTAATTTCATAAGGTACTGAAACTATACACTCTTTTATATTTCGATTGGAAAAGGTTTGAGAGTAGTGTAATTTCATAAGGTACTGAAACCGCAACATCGAATATAAGGGTTATACATTGGTTTGAGAGTAGTGTAATTTCATAAGGTACTGAAACTCCTACGTTCGCCATAGTAGCCGCAAGTGCGTTTGAGAGTAGTGTAATTTCATAAGGTACTGAAACTATACCCTCGCTCGGCACTACTGAATATTAGTTTGAGAGTAGTGTAATTTCATAAGGTACTGAAACAATCGGTAAAATCAACTTTATCACAACCTTGTTTGAGAGTAGTGTAATTTCATAAGGTACTGAAACATTATACTTGATGAAATAACTGTTGACGCTGTTTGAGAGTAGTGTAATTTCATAAGGTACTGAAACACTTGGCTTAGCTCGCTTGTAACGACTATAGTTTGAGAGTAGTGTAATTTCATAAGGTACTGAAACTTGTTTATAATGGTGAACCGTGGTTAGCTTGTTTGAGAGTAGTGTAATTTCATAAGGTACTGAAACAATCTTGAAATGAAAGTCGTAAAATGGGAAGTTTGAGAGTAGTGTAATTTCATAAGGTACTGAAACTCGATATGTTGTACCTTCTCAAAGCGAGTGTTTGAGAGTAGTGTAATTTCATAAGGTACTGAAACGGTGTACAACTTTTGGTTGATGTGGTATAAGTTTGAGAGTAGTGTAATTTCATAAGGTACTGAAACTCAAAATTTGATGAACTTATGGCGAATGTTGTTTGAGAGTAGTGTAATTTCATAAGGTACTGAAACACGGTTAGTTTCGGAAAAGTCGTCCCACTTGTTTGAGAGTAGTGTAATTTCATAAGGTACTGAAACCGCAGGGTAGCGGTAAGACGTTAAGTGCTGTTTGAGAGTAGTGTAATTTCATAAGGTACTGAAACTTGTGTACAACGGAGAACCTTGGCTTTCTTGTTTGAGAGTAGTGTAATTTCATAAGGTACTGAAACACGGACACGCCGAGAATATCACAGATAAAGTTTGAGAGTAGTGTAATTTCATAAGGTACTGAAACTACTGAACGCGAGGCAGCGTTCGGTAATGAGTTTGAGAGTAGTGTAATTTCATAAGGTACTGAAACAGCTGCCGACCGGAGAAAAGCACTGCCTCTGTTTGAGAGTAGTGTAATTTCATAAGGTACTGAAACTCATTGTTTCTCGGTATTGTTGGTGCTATCGTTTGAGAGTAGTGTAATTTCATAAGGTACTGAAACAGAAACAGACAAGACAGCAGGAGCATAAGCGTTTGAGAGTAGTGTAATTCCATAAGGTACTGAAACAGAAAACAACCTTACGCAAGTTTACATTCGGTTTGAGAGTAGTGTAATTCCATAAGGTATTGAAACATTAGAATTCATCATCGGCAGAGCATAAAGGTTTGAGAGTAGTGTAATTCCATAAGGTACTGAAACACAATTTTCTGACTTAATGATGTCGTGCTCGTTTGAGAGTAGTGTAATTTCATAAGGTACTGAAACTTATCTTTCAATACATCAAACAACACTTTGTTTGAGAGTAGTGTAATTTCATAAGGTACTGAAACTGGATTCAGCAAATTAAAGATTTTGTTGCGTTTGAGAGTAGTGTAATTTCATAAGGTACTGAAACTGAAAAAATAGTCGAAGAACAAGAAGCATTGGTTTGAGAGTAGTGTAATTTCATAAAGTACTGAAACTATAGAACCGTAGGTTTATCGGCAATCATAGTTTGAGAGTAGTGTAATTTCATAAGGTACTATGATATCAACGCTTTGAGTAACGCCAAATCAATGCTGTTTATACCGAGGAAAATGCAAAATAGGGGGGCAATAAATTGAATAAAGACAATTTACATAAACTGATAAACAGATATACGGATAATTACTATACGATAAACAATTCAAAGCATGACGAAGTGTTTAAATGGGCTGCGGCTAAGCAATTTCGCGATGTCTGGTTCTCTGATAAGTATAAGAATATACCGTTTGCCCGAAAGTTTAACGATGCAAAAAAAGCATGCTCAATATTGATAGATAATAAACAGGTTTCTCCGACAAACGGGATTGTAAAAATGGCTGAGGCAGCACCGAATGAAGTTGAAAGCCTTTTTGAAAACGTGTTATTTTCGAATTTTACAGACCCGAAAACAATTCAAAACAATATGGACAAGTTCCTTGAGGAAATCGAAATAATAAGACAAAGGTATTTTCCGCAATGCTGGAAATACAAGCAGGACCGACACGCAGTATCGTGTTATTTGTATTTTTATGCTCCGGAAATCAATTATATCTATCGTTACAGAGAAGCTGAAGAATTTGCCAAATACACAGAATTCGGATTTGATTTGGGCAGCGGTGAGAGCTTTTCTTTGCCGAACTACTATAAGCTGTGCGATATAATCGTCGATGCATTAAAAGAGCATGAGGATTTAATATCCAAATACAAAAAGCTGATTAAGGATAACGATAAATACTATTATGACAAGAGCTTACATTTGCCGGCTTTTGATTTGATGTATTGCTGCAGAACATATAATTTTTATTCGGGCTTAGAGCATAAAGCTAAAAAAGACAGTATTAAAGAGTATAAGCTTGAGATGCTTCGCGAAAAGGAGAAAAAGGATTACGAAGAAAAAATTGGTAACTTGCGCAATCAAATTTATAAAATTGAATCACAAATGGACAAATACGGAGATATTTCAATTCTCAATGTTGAAGTAAACCATAAAATCTACGGTGTGGGAACGGTTGTTTCTCAAAATGCAAATAAAATTACAGTCGTTTTTCCCGACGCCGAAAAGAAACTGAATTTTGTTATAAACAAAAAGTACAGTATGCGTCCGACTTTTCTTGATGACGATGAGATTGTTGAGGCGTTTACGCAATATGATTTGTTAAACGAGAAAAAGAAGTCCTTGCTACGGGAATTATCCCATTTGGAAAAGAAATGATGATTTTAAGTCAACGCTGCCCAAAGCAACGTGATTGTATAATATCATACGGTACCTGCCGATTGTGAGGTCGTGAATGCAGATATGAGGAAGAAAAACGTCGCAACGACCGAGAATTTTATAGTGATGGTATTGCTGATTCTCGGAGCGGCCGCATATTACATATTAAAATGGGCTTTTAAGCTGTTGTGCCTGATAACGATGGCAATCGTAAAGGCTGTGGGGAATGCTGTCAAAAAGCACAGGAGAAAGAAAGCCGAAAAGGACATTACCGACGTCCCGTTTGTCGATACCGAATTAAATATCGAAGAGACTTCAACAGCTCAGGCGGAAGTGAGCAGGGAGAAATTAGGCTTATTTGATAAGAGAATTTATGACGGCCTGTTCCGCCCCTTGATACGAGAACGCGGAGAAGCATATTGCTCCGACGGCAAAATCAGAGACCTTAAAGAAACGGGGACTCATTATTCCTGCATTGTAAAAGGTACCGCCGACTATAACGTTGAGCTTTCATTCGGAGACAACGACAAAATAGTAAGTATGAGCTGCACATGCCCTTATTATACGGAGAGAAAGCAAAACTGTAAGCACATATATGCACTTTTGTATAAGGTGAAATGCGGCGAAAACAAGCAAAAAATTATTGAGGAGATAAACCGGCAGATAAAAGGCTGTAAAACAATGATTAAAAATGCGGAATGTTATTTAGAAAAAAATAAGCAGCATTTTCCGTCTTCGACTGTTAAGGAATTTAAACGCTATTCAAGGCTGTTTAGCCTAAACGTGCAAGATTACGAAAAAATCCGCTTTGGGAATTTATCGGAGGAAATACTGCTGCGCCGTCTGAACAACTTATTTGCCGTTTCCTTTGAGCTAAGGCAGAAAATAAAGCGCACATTAAGCGAAGAAATTGTCGAATCCGATACGGTTACTCCCGAAGTCTGCGAATTAAGCGAGAACAGAGACGGGCTTATGACCGGGATTGCGAGCCTTATGGTTTTTGATGAGCTGATGACGGATTGTTCCGATGAAAAAGATAACTCCTACGATGAAAAGCTTGAAGCGGAAATGAATTCTTATTGCCTGGAGGATTGGCAAAAGGAACTGGTCAGAAACGGCAGCTATGATGTCTGGAGCTTTGATGAGGAGAAGTTGGAGGAGGACGATTACTATTTTGAGGATGACGAATAAGGCCCTTGAGCAGAGCATTATTCTCTCTTTGCATATATATTATGTTTCAGCCGTTATTGACTTAGCGGCGAAAGTGTGTTATATTACATACCGATAAAACAACGTATGGATTTTTCCGGTCTTAAAAAGATGTGTTTTCGCCATGCAATTATTCGATTTTTGAGTAATTGCGTGGCGTTTTTAATTGAGAAAAAACGCTCGGATTCGAAAGGCAGATGTATTTGTATGAACGAAAAATTTATGAAGGAAAAGCCTGTTTTTCCGCTTATTATGTCTATGGCCACACCCATGGTAATATCAATGCTTGTCAATTCTCTTTATAATATAGTGGACAGCTTTTTTGTCGCCAAAATAGGCGAGGACGCTATAACCGCTCTGTCGCTTGTCTATCCGGTGCAAAACCTCGTCAATGCGCTTGCAATAGGCTTCGGAGTGGGACTCAATGCCGTTATCGCGTTTCACCTCGGCGCAGGCGAAAAAGAGGCGGCCGATACCGCCGCCACGCACGGATTTTTGTTCTCAATACTCCACGGCATTATCGCCGCCGCAGTCAGCATTCCGATTATGCGCCCATTCCTTAAAATGTTCACGCAGTCCGAAAACGTAATTTCGCTCGGAGTGCGCTATTCAACAATAGTTTTTTCGTTTTCGATTGTAATTATGATAAGCCTTGCATACGAAAAAATCTTCCAAGCTGTCGGCAGAATGAATGCCTCCATGGCAGGGCTTATGACGGGCTGTATTGTAAATATCGTACTTGACCCGCTATTGATATTCGGCATAGGTCCTTTCCCGAAAATGGGAATTGACGGTGCCGCTCTTGCGACAGGCATAGGGCAGGTTAGCACGCTTTTGCTGTATGTGGTTTTGTACGCCGTGAAAAAACCGAGCGTAACCATAAACCGCAGGTACTTAAAACGCAATAAGGTTATAGACCGTAAGCTGTATTTTGTGGGTATCCCGGCGGCAATAAATCTTGCTCTGCCGTCACTTCTTGTGTCAAGCCTTAATGCAATGCTCGCTTCGTTTTCACAGATATATGTTGTTGTGCTCGGCGTCTACTATAAGCTTCAGACGTTTTTATATCTTCCCGCCAACGGTATAGTGCAGGGTATGCGGCCCATAATAGGCTACAATTACGGTGCTGCCGAGCATAAAAGAGTTAAAAAAATCTACGATATAACGCTTGTGCTGACGGCAGGCATAATGCTTTTCGGTACTGTGCTGTGCCTTGCGCTGCCGCATAAGCTGATAGGAATGTTCACCGATAATCCGGAAACGATAAACGCAGGCAAAAAGGCACTCAGAATAATCAGTGCCGGGTTTGTTGTTTCGTCAATTTCCGTAACGTCGTCCGGAGCTCTTGAGGGACTCGGCAAGGGTGTTGAATCACTCATAATATCACTTTGCAGATATGCGGTGATAATAATCCCGACAGCCTTTGTTTTGACGCGGATATTCGGCGCAGACGGTGTTTGGAACGCCTTTTGGATAGCAGAAGCCGCGTCAGCCGTGATTTCCGCCGTTGTTTATAAAAAGGCGGTCGGCAATAAGCTGAATTCACGCAGAGCCGAAAGCAATTATTGATTTGTGTATATTGCCTTAAAATAATTGACATCGCTCTCGCCATGGCATATAATTTGCACATAATAATGCGCATAACGTTTTGGAGGTTTTCCGAGACTTTCATTACTGTGATTTATGCGATAACGTAAGGGGCGATAAAATGAATACGGTAAAATTAAAAACCGAGTGCGGAGATATTGTAGGGCTCGATAACGGCAGATATGTTGAGTTCCGCGGCATAAAGTACGCCGACGCGGGCAGGTGGGAGTATCCCGTTGTTAACGAAAAGTGGGACGGAGTATATGACGCGACCGCTTTCGGCGATTGCTGCTACCAGCACCGCGGTTTTGAGGATGACGCAAAGGTTAATCCGTTTTATCACAGGGAATTCAGGCGCGGTATGAGCTTTACATACAGCGAGGATTGTCAATATCTCAATATCATTGCACCTAAAAACGCAAAAAAATGTCCCGTTTTGCTGTATATACACGGCGGTTCTTTTACGGGCGGCAGCTCAAACGAGGGGCACATCAGCGGTAAGGCATATGCCGAAAATGACATTGTTTTTGTCTCCGTGAATTACCGCCTCGGGCCGTACGGCTTTTGTTCTCACCCCGATGTCGCCGATGAAAACGGAGTGTGCGGTAATTTCGGCCTTTTTGACCAAGCTGCGGCTCTTAAATGGATAAAAAACAACATTTCTTCCTTCGGCGGAGATCCCGACAGAATAACCCTTTTGGGGCAGAGCGCAGGAGCTATGAGTGTAGATGTGCTTCTGTCAAGCCCTCTTACAAAGGATATGGTGTCGGGTGCCGTTATGTTGAGCGGAGCCGCGCTTCAACGAGCTTTGTCACGTCCGCTCTCGCCGCAAAGGATGAAAAAATTCTGGGACGAAATAATCAAAAACGCCGGTAAAACAAGCCTTTCCGAGCTTAAAGATACGGACGAGAAAACCCTTTACTATGCATGGCTCAAGGCGTGCCGCGACGAGGGGCTTAAAAGCACACTCTCTTACACGCTTCCGTGTGAAGACGGAAGGCTTCTTACGAAAGACACGTTTAATATAAAAACAATAAGCGCAATGCCGAAAATACTCGGCGTTACAACTGCGGATATGATACCGATAGTTTTAAAACTGCTTGTGAAAAAGTGGGTGCGAAACGATAAGGGCAGTAAATGCTTTGTCTATCTTTTTGCGCGCGATTTGCCGGGCGATAACTGCGGCGCATGGCATTCGAGTGACTTGCCGTATGTGTTTGCAACTCTCAAAAACGGCTGGCGGCCGTTTACCGATATCGACTATCTCATATCGGAGCAAATGGTGGCGGCAATCAGTGCTTTTGTAAAGTGCGGAGACCCGAATTGCAGGGAGATCCCGACCTGGAAGCCCGGAACGCACAAGGTGATGAATTTCTGCGAAAAGACGCGCCTTGCAGGCTGGAAGACCGCAACGCTTATAAAAAATACACTCTTCAATAAGGGACCGGTGCTGTAATGAAGTTTTCGTATGATTTTAAGCTGTCCGAGCACAGCGGCAGCAGCAGAGTATACGTTTGCGGCGATATTACGGCGCGTATTGACTTCTTGAGCGGCAGTATGATGCGCGTCGCCTTATTTCGCGACGGCTGTAAAATGCTGCCTACCTTTACCGTGAATCCGCAAAACGAATTCCTCACGGAGGGAAGGGATAAGCTGAGCCTTGACGGTTTTCCGATGTTTACTCCCAAGGTGAAAGAAAATGCAAAGGGCGAGTGCTTCTCCTTGGAAAATGTCGAAGCAGAGCTTGATACGCATAATTTTGTGCTGAGCTATAAAAAGGACGGCAAGCTTCTTTTTGCCGACAGAGCACCGCTTGCCTATAATTTTCAGAACGAATTCGGAAACGGTATATATCATTATGTAACTCGCGAAAAGGGCGAAAAAATATACGGTCTCGGCGATAAGGGAGGCAGCATCAATAAGGCGGGGCGCACCTTTCGCATAGAGACGAGCGACAGTATGGGTTATGATGCGGAAACGTCTGACCCGCTTTATAAGCACGTGCCGTTTTATATGTGTGAAAATTCCGTCGGTTGCTACGGTATCTATTACGATACGTCCGACAGTGCCGTTATGGATCTCGGAAGGGAAATAAATAATTATTATCCCGCTTTCAAGTTCTTCAAAAGCGATGACGATTGTCTTGTTTATTATGTGTTCTTCGGCTCAAAGCTTGAAATTTTAAGGCAGTATTGCTCTCTTTGCGGAAAACAGACGCTGCCTCCGAAATGGAGCTTTGATTATTGTGCCAGCACCATGGCTTATACCGACGCGCCGAATTCCGAAGAGCAAATGTATGGATTCCTCAGAAAGCTTGATACATTAAATATGAGCTGCGGCGGATTTTATCTGTCCTCGGGCTATACCTCCGTCGGCGACCTGCGTTGCGTTTTTAATTGGAATTATGATAAATTCCCGAATCCCGCAAAGTTTATTGAACGTTTTAACGGCGAGAAAATTCACTTGATACCCAATATCAAGCCTGCCTTTTTGACGTCGCACCCGATGTACAACGAAATAGCCGAAAAAGGGCTTTTTGTAAAGAATGAAGACGGCACACCGTTTGTAACCGAGTTTTGGGACGGTATGGGCAGTTACATTGATTTTACTCTTCCCGAGGGCTTTAAGCTTTGGCACGACAATGTAACGGAAAAGCTTCTGGACTACGGAATAGACGCCACTTGGAACGATAACAACGAATTTGATATAAAAGATACCGACGCTGTGGCAAACGGCTTTAAAGACGGTAGCGTAAAGGCGAGCAGAATAAGACCGATACTCACATATCTAATGGTCGCCTCCTCGTACTCGGCGCAAACAGAAAAATATCCGGGCAAAAGACCGTTTTTATCGACACGAAGCGGCAGCAGTGCCGTAAGACGTCTCGCAACCACCTGGTCGGGAGACAATTTTACATCGTTTCATGACCTGCGTTATTGCCATTACATAGGTATGACGCTGTCGTTGTCGGGATTTTTCTTCTACGGGCATGACCTCGGCGGTTTTTCGGGCGATATGCCGTCACGGGAGCTGCTTTTAAGATGGATGCAGCACGGCATTTTCGAGCCGAGATTTACAATACATTCGTGGAATTCGGACGGCTCTGCAACTATGCCGTGGAGCTATCCGGATGCTGTTCCTGCCGCACGAAAGATAATGGCGGAAAGAAAAAAACTCATTCCTTATCTTTATAATTCAGCCTTTTTATCTGTCGAAAACGATGTGCCGATGACATCTCCGTTGTTCCTCTACTATGATGACAGAGATATAGATTGCGACAGCACATCGTTCCTCGTGGGCAGAGATATTCTCGCTGCGTGTATTCTTGATGAGGGAGTGAGCGAAACCGAGGTTTACCTCCCCAAAAACGAAATTTGGTATTTAAACGATAAAGTGTACGACGGCGGTACGTCCGTGATACTGAATATTCCGCCCGACGGTGAGGTACCGTATTTTGTGCGAGGCGGAAGCGTTATAGCTACCGATGAGGGAGAGTACGGTTTTAAATCCTCGGAAAAATTAAAGCTTACCGTGTATCCGTTGAGAAGCGGCAGCTTTAAATCGGAATTCTTTACCGATGACGGCGAGAGCTTTGCGTATAAAACAGGCGATTGCGTTCACTTGCTGTTCACCGTGAATTGTGACAGCGAGTATGTCAGAGTTCATATCGAGAATATCGGTAAAAAATCATTTATCCCGGATATTGTGCTTTGCGACGCCGACGACAGAATACTGACGGTGGAATAATACATTGTAAAATTACAAAACAGAGCCTCGGATATGCTTGTTTTCAGCGTATCCGAGGCTCTGTTGTTAACGAGGCGAGCGAGCCGTAGGGAATATTTACACCGGCGTACATCATACCGGAGACAAGACCGAATGTCAGCAGTCCGCCCATATCGCCCATGGCGTAGCCTATTTTGTCTTTAAAGGTTATGCCGTGCATAGCTTCTTTTGTTTTACTCATAAATTTCCTCTCGTTTTTGTATTTTAATCTCCTTTGCTTTTGCCGTTTGTTTTCCGATAACTTGATAGAATGATGTCAAATAGTGTAAAGCAAACTGCATTTACTCACAAGCCTTTTATATGCCGAGCTTGAAAGAAATCCGCTGTATATCGCCTTTATAAGCTGTAACAGCTTATCTTTCAAGCCTATAAAAACAGAATTCTGTAAAGTGTTATACTTTACACGGCTGCGGATAAGTTAATTTCATTCGCGAAAAATCCACAGCAGAGCCGTAAATGACATATTGGAATTATAATACAAAAAATACGGCAACCAATCACACTAATTAAGCGTTGCATCTAAAACTGCAAGCGATAGTATTATTTCTTTTAAGGATAAGCTTGAATGAAAAGCCGTTTTTTAACCTATTCTTAATAATTTCGGCTTCTGTTTGTAATTTTGCGGTGTTATATTTTGTATCGTAACGAAGAAAATATAATCTTGTCTGATTGTAAGGAGAAATTCAAATGAATATACAGTATGATTTTAAGCCTGCCGTTTCGGATATGCGAAAAGAGAAAATAAAGAGCCGCCTTTTCGGATTGTTTATAACATTATTTATAATGTCGGCTCTGTTTATAAAAATGTTCGTTTTTGTTCCCGTGCTGAATGAGCACCCGACATTGGGCGATGATAGAAACGGTGCCGCCCATGTTATGGCAGCTGACAATATTCCGCAGAATATTATGCCGTAAAGCCGAACCTCCGAAAAAAATACTTTTGCGACTGCCGTGCCGGGTGCACAGCGGTCGCTTTTTTCTACATATTATATATAGAATTCGCGTTGTGCAATCGCACTAAAAAAACGCGATGGAAACCGTCGTTTTGTACTAATATACAAAAGTTGTAGGAAGTGACAAAAAATTCAGCTCAACTATTGACAAAACGACAATGCGGCTGTAAGATGTGTACAAATAAAGAAAGCAATACTTGTGCAATAGATACAAAGTGAGGAGCTAAAATGGCAGAAATCATCAGATCAATGAATTTAGTAAGCGTGTTTAAACAGGAAAAAGGCGTAAAACGCTTTTTTATGATGATATTCAGCATACTGCTTATGGGCTTCGGTATTTCGCTTTTCTCTTATTCCGATATGGGCGTTGACCCGTTCACATCAATGAATATGGCGATAAGCGGCAAAATCGGTATCAGCTTCGGCTTTTATCAGATGTGCATCAACTGCGTTATTCTTATTGCAATTGCTTTTCTCGGCAGACGACTTATCGGCTTCGGCACGGTAGTCAATATGGTCGGCGTCGGTTATATCTGCGAATTTTTCACCTCGCTGTACGACGCGCATTTGTCTGTAGAAAAAACCCTTGCTTTACGCTTAGTCTTAATGCTCTTCGGCGTAATATTCCTCTCTCTTGCGGCTTCGATGTACTTTACTTCAAATCTCGGAGTTGCCCCCTATGACGCCACGGGCTTTGTCCTTGATGACAGGACTAAGATTAAATATAAATGGTGCAGAGTCATAACAGACCTTGTCTGCACGGCTGTCGGATTTGCTTTCGGCGGACCTGTCGGTGTCGGCACTGTAGTTACCGCCTTTATGATGGGCCCGGTAGTTACGTTCTTCAACAAGCATGTGTCGGAAAAACTGCTTGCCGCAAAAATGCCGAGACTCGTCGTTCACGTCTACGACCTTCGCCGTTTCGGCGGTGGGGTAATATCCTCAAACGGCAAATTCGCAGCATAAACCCGCTTATTCCATTTCCTCTCTTTTTATACACTTTTCTACGGCAGATTGTCTGCCACGGCTGCTTTTTGTTCTCCACACTTAAAGCAGTAAAAAATACCACCGTCAGGTGGTATTTTTTTGCCTTTTTCCGGGTTTTGCGTATTGTGTATATCAGACTTACGCAATGTACCCGTGCAGTAGGTCCGAAGCAAACTTAAGCGGTCCTAAAAACAAACCGGTCGCCTTGTCTTCGTTTTCTTGACAAATGATGTGTAAGTTTGTTATCATATAAAAAGGTAATTATGCTATTTGGTTTTGGAGGAAAAAAGATGTTGACCGATAACTTATGTATGGGTTGTATGAGAGAGCTTGGGGAAGAAAAGGTTTGTCCCCATTGCGGCTTGCATGCGGATTTTGTTCAGGAGTCTCCGCTTTTGCCGCTTAGAACGGTTATCAACGACAGATATATTATAGGTAAAGCCATTTCAACCGGAGGAGACGGCGTAACATATATCGCTTGGGACCGTGAACGCAATGTCGCGGTAGCCGTAAGAGAGTTCCTTCCGCTTGAGCATGTTATCCGTGAATTCGGCGATAGGGCAATAACCGTTAAAAAGGACAGCTCTCTTGTGGTTCACGACGGTATAATGGCGTTTTTGGAGCTTTGGCGCAAAATCGCAAGACTTCGTGATCTCTCGGCGTTAAAGCCCGTTGTTGACATAGTTACCGAAAATAATACTGCGTACTCCGTTTCCGAATACATAGAGAGCATAACGCTGCGTGATTTCCTTTTGAAGAGCCGCACGGGCTATCTCGGCTGGGATCAGGCAAAGACGCTTTTGATGCCTGTGCTTTCAACTCTTGCCACAATGCACGAGGCAGGAATTTATCACCTCGGCATTTCACCCAACACGCTTCTTTTAGGGCGTGACGGCAAGCTGCGGCTCACGGGCTTTATGATATCCGATGCGCGACTTACAAATACCGACTTTAACGCCGAGCTTATAAAGGGATATGTTCCGTATGAGCAGTATGACCCGAACGGCAAGGTAGGTGCCTGGTCCGATGTATATGCGTTTACGGCGGTTGTTTACAGAACACTTATAGGAAGCACTCCCGACGATTCGAGTGAGCGCGTGGTGAACGATAAGCTTTTAATTCCGGCAAAATTCGCCGAGGTTCTTCCCGCATATCTTGTAAGTGCCATACACAACGGTCTTCAGCTTCAGCCCGAGGACAGAATAAGAACCGTTGATGATCTCCGTGAGCAGCTTTCCGGAAGTCCGAGCACCATGGCGACAAATAAAATAAAATATGAAACTCCCATAGAGGACGCTCCCAAAAAACAAGAGCAGCCTACCACAACCGCGGATGAGGAGGCGGAGCGTAAGCGCCGCGAAAAGCTGCGTCGTGAGCAGGAACGAAAACAGGAACAGACCAAAACTCTGCTCATAACCTTCGGGATTTGCGTTGCAATAGGGCTTGTGGTTCTCGGCGGCTGGCTTTTTGCTACCCGTGAAAAGGCGCAGAAGGACAATACAGCTCCTACTGAGGAGGTTTCGCTTGTCTCCGTTCCCAACTTTGCGGGGCAGAGCTATACGAGAATTTCGACAGACGAGGTTCAAAATCAGCGTTTTAAGATTACGGCCAAATACGAATATAACAATAAGGTGAACGTAGGATATATTATTTCTCAGAGTATAGAAGAGGGTCAGCAGGTTCCATACGGTACCGAGCTTGTACTTACTGTCAGCAAGGGCACGGAGTATATTGATATTCCGGATGTTTCCGGCAAGGATTACGCCGATGCGGAAAAAACTCTTACGGATGCCGGATTTACTGTCAAAAAGGTTGAAAAATCAAATGACGGAACACATCAGGCAGGCAAGGTAATAGCCTCCACTCCGAGTGCGGGCACCTCGGCAGAGAGCGGCAGCGAAGTGTATCTTCAAGTTTGGGGTGCGGCTCCTACAACAACCTCGGCGTCAACTACAAAATCCTCAAACGGATTCGGTATAGATTTTCCGAGAATCTTTTGATTAAAATCCATATGAGGCTTAAATAAAACCAAAGGACTGCAAGGTAAAATTCCTTGCAGTCCTTTTTTATGCTTTAATCTTTTCTTACTTTTTTATTTCGGCGACAAGACGGTCGATTTTCTCGGCCAAAGCCTTAATTTTCGGGTCGTCCTTGCTTACGGGAAGCATCGGAAGTCTCGGAATACCGCAGTCTATGCCGTACCTGAGAGTCATAACCGCTTTGCACGCTCCGTACAGAGAGCCGAATGACAAAAGCTCGTAAATGCAGTCGTTTATTTTTGTCTGCATTTTTCTTGCGTTTTCGATATCGCCGTTTTCAATAAGCCTTGTAAGCTCAAGATAAAGCTCCGGCATGGTGCCGTATGTACCGCCTATGCCTGCCGTTGCGCCCATAAGCCTGCCGGCAAGCAGCTGCTCGTCCGGGCCGTTGAATATGACAAAATCGGGTCCTGCGATTTTTCTGAATCTCTCCGTTTGGCAGGTGCTTTCCGAGGAGTTTTTTATGCCTATAACCTTTTCTTTTTTTGCCATTTTTTCAAAAAGCTCAAAAGACAAATCATACCCGGTAAGCTGCGGGATATTGTATATGAAGAACGGCAACTCCGTGGAGTCCATTATTGTGTCCCAATGCTTTTCGATTGAAGCCTCCGAAAGTCTGTAATATACGCTCGGAACAGCCGAGACGGCAGAGACACCTATTTTTTCGGCGTGACGAGCCAAAATGCACGCTTCCTTTGTGGACGCGGCTCCGACGTGTACAATAACGGCCATATCGTCGCCGGCGGCCTCTTTAACAGCTTCTGCTACCTGCATTCTCTCCTCGGTGCTCAGTAAAAAGCCTTCTCCGGTTGAGCCGCAGGCATATATTCCGTTTACACCCAGCTGTTTGTATTTTGTCACAAGGGCTTTTATCGCGTCTGTGTTTATGTTGTCATTTTCGTCGTATATTGCGTTTAAAGCGCAAAAAACCCCTCTGTAAATCGAAGTATCGTATTTCATGGTATTATAATCACTCCAAAAAGCATTTTCATATAT
>ERZ1026876.779-NODE-779-length-17922-cov-7.696591_pt1 | contig 17922 bp, 11 predicted proteins | sample MGYA00380168_ERZ1026876 | MGnify/ENA primary metagenome ERZ1026876 (study PRJEB33269, sample SAMEA4719804) | human gut metagenome | biome: human-associated habitat; feature: organic feature; material: feces | place: Cameroon | collected 2013-10 ... | reverse complement strand
ATAATCTATCTGAGGGAGCGCATTGAGTTCCGCTCTTGTCTTTTCTGCCTCGGCACGCTTCTTGGCATCCTTCAACTCTGGTAATGCAAGAAGGTCGGCGTACTGAGGATGGATGGCAAAGACACTGATACAGCTATATGGATAAGAGTCTGTCCAGGTATGCGTGATAGTCGTATCGTTGATAGGCAAAAGCTGAAGAACCTTCTGACCAGTCTTGGCCACCAGATCAATCATGCTCTTGAGATCACCAAAATCACCGATACCAGCACTCTTCTTGCTTCTGAGTGAGAAGACAGGTACCAAAGTACCAGCCACCTTACGATTCCAACGCTCCAGAAACGACTGGCTCAACTCATAAGAAATCAACGCTCCGCTCTTCATCTCAGGGATTTCAATAGAGCGGTTATATCCTGTTTCCCAAAGACATTCTTTCTTTTCATTGATTGCTACGAACTTGAACTCCAGATAGTTAACAGCTAAGGCCTCTACATTGATGTCCGCAGTCCACTCATTGTAATCCTGCTGAACCATAGGCAGAGCACGGTTTTTATCCCAAGCACCGAGTGCAGGATCAGAACCTACGATTGCCAAATGTTCACCCTCACGAAGTTGTGGAGCACGAACAATCAGGCGGATCGTCTTAGCAAAGGAATGCTCCTTCACTTTGCCTGGTTGCTGATGGTTGATACAGTCAGTAAAGGCACTGCTATAGAGGTAAGAATCCTCAGGAATATCATGCCAACGATCATACAAAGTATAATCACTTGCACGCTCAGCAGTACAGTTCAGCTGATGCCTCGCCAATTGCCATTCAGCCTTGGTGCAAAAGCCATCTCTACTTACGCTGTAAAAGTAGGAGTTGTTCTTAGACTTAGGGGTACCATCCCAATCGAATGACCAGCGAGAGCCATCCTCAGTCCCCATTTTATACTGGACCTCCTTTCCATCAACTGTCATATTCAAAACGAGTTCCTCGCCATAGACAGTTTTATAATCTATATTAAAATGAAACACCATAAGACACAAAGGTTATTAATTACGCTGCGAAGGTAATTATTTTTATCGAAAAATCAAACATTTTTTTGCACGAAAATTGCGAAAAGGTTGTGCAATCGGTTGCACAACCTTACAATTTAATACATTTTACTTACTTATTTTTCCTTAATGAAGGAAACTGACAAAGCACCGCATATCAACAAGATACCAGCTACTATCATCATATCACTCTGATGAGAACCCACCAGGCTCAAAACGGCACCACCGCAGATGGCAGCTACAATCTGAGGAATACAAATTGTTCCATTGAAAAGACCCAAATAAGCGCCCATGTGTCCATATCCCTGCAGAGCATTGGTAACAAAAGTGAAAGGCATTGCCAACATGGCTGCCCAACCGGCACCAATCATCAGGAATGGAATAAACTGCAGATATTGGTCATGCAGGAAAGGAATCAGAGCGAAACCGACACCACCAATGACCAGACTGACCGCATAAGCCATCTTGGTATTCTTAAACTGAGGCAGCACAACAGCCCAAAGCACACTACCCACAGCCTGAACTGCAAAGAGAATACCAACCCAGTTGCCAGCCTCCTGGAATGCTTCGGATGTAGGATCGGTAGTATTCCAAACCGTCTCTGCAATAGCACCTGTAGAATAATTCCAGAGATAAAGGAAACCTGCCCAGCAGAAGAACTGTACGAGACCCACCTTCCAGAAAGTAGCAGGTGCTTTGCGGAGCAAAGTAATCCAATCGGCCTTTTCTTCAGAAGCATCAGCATTCTTCACTTCATTATATTCCGCATACTGCTGAGGATTCCACTCCTTCACTTTCATCGTAGTATAGATGACGCAAAGAATCAGAATAGCAGCACCGATATAGAATGACCAGATCACAGAATCAGGAACCACACCCTTGTCAGCCACATTCTTGATGCCCAAGAAAGTAAAGAGGAATGGGAAAATGTAACCAGCCACAGAACCGGCATTGCAGAGGAAACTCTGGATAGAGTAAGCTTTCGCCTTCTGCTTCTCATTGACCATATCACCCACTAACATCTTAAAAGGCTGCATCGCCATATTGATACTTGTATCCAAGAACATCAGAGCTATCAAACCGAAAAGCATCGCACCACTCACCGTCAAACCGAACGAGCCGGCATTAGGCAGCAGGCACATCACCAATACAGCCACCGTAGCACCTATAAATAAGTAAGGTATTCGACGACCGAAACGGCACCAGGTCTTATCGCTCAAAGTACCGACAATAGGTTGTACTAAGATTCCCATCAGCGGAGGGAGAATCCAGAAATAACTCAAGTTGTGTGGGTCAGCACCCAACGTCGCAAAAATTCGGGATATGTTGGCGCTCTGAAGGGCGTAAGCAATCTGTACCCCGAAGAATCCGAAGCTTAAATTCCAAAGCTTCCAGAAACTCAAATCAGGTTTTTGTATCATATTATTTTTGTTTTATTTATATTCATTCAGAAGTTAGGACAACACTCTAAAAGGTGCCAGCAAGAATGCCAATTCAACATTATCTTGTAGTACCCCTAACCACAAGTTTGGTCCTGACAACTCTCTTCTCCACCTCCTCTATCGGAATGGAGCCTTCCACCTGTCCGATGAGAATGTTGGCAGCCTCCTCTCCCACGACAATCCCTCGCTGCTCTATCGTGGTAAGCATCGGGTCGGAAGCCTTGGCACGGTCACCATTGGTAAATCCGCAGACACTAATCTCCTCCGGTACCTTATACCCCATTCGCTTGGCTGTATAGAGAATACCGATAGCCGTATCATCATTGATAGCAAAGAATGCATCCGGATGATCTTCTGTTCCAAGAATCTCCGGCGTGAGCGCTTCAGCCTGTGCACGGTTGTCACAGATCTTCACCCAGTCCGGATTTTCCTTCAATCCATGTTTCAGGAGTGCATCCCGATAACCGTTGTAGCGGTTTTTGGAAATCTCCATATTCATCGGCGACCCATAGAATGCTATTTTCTTGCATCCGGTATCTATCAGATGAGTGACGGCAGTGAAAGCTCCCATGTAGTCATCTACAACCACACGCGAACAGTTCACGCCTGTGCATATTCTATCATAGAATACAAGCGGCACACCATTATCCATCAATTTCCGGAAATGATCATACTGCTTGGTGTCCTTGGCCTGAGAGACAATAATGCCACACACCTTATTCTTATAGAAGTCTTCACAAATAGCCACTTCCTTGTCATACCGTTCGTTACTCTGCGCCACCATCACACGATAGCCGCGGGCGCGAGCCTCTTCCTCTATACCCGAGACAACAGACATAAAATAATAATGTACGAACTCCGGTACGATAACTCCGATCACCTTCATCGGCTGCACCTTGCTATGCCGCAGGGCCTCACCAATCACGTTCGGATAGAAGTTGTGCGCCCTGGCATAAGCCTGGATACGCTCCTTCTGAACAGCACTGATACGAGGGCTGTTCTTCAACGCTCTACTCACCGTAGCTATGCTACATCCAAGATCGCGAGCGATATCTTTCATTGTTATGGGTACAATTTCTTTCATAATTGTTTTTAGTTACAATGCAAAATTAGACAAATATCCTTTAAGTTATACCATTTTCGTTGATGTAAATCAAGAAAAAGATGTGCAAACGTTTGCACTAAAGAAATAACGGAATTAACTAAAAAATAGTACAACCTATCGAAAAAGAATTTAATTTTGCACTCAGAAAGTCTAAGAATGCCGTAAAAAAGCATGCAAAGAGGATGCAAATCCGCTTTCTGCCACCTTATAAATATAAAGGACCTAACAAACAATGATTTCCTAACGAAACCGCAAGTAAAGGTAAATGTAGTTAAAGTGTGGCCGAGACTAAAAACGATAATAAACATAAACATTAATTATACATTAACTTAAAAATCAAGCAAATGATGAAGCAGGTAAAATTTAAATTGCCTCTCAGAGCGTTGACCCTTGCAAGTGGTCTTCTCCTGACAGCGAGTTCCTTTGCACAGTCTGGTGTTATTAAGGGACAAGTGAAAGATGCTTCTGGTGAGCCTGTCATGGGTGCTACCATTACAGCCAACGGTAAGGCAGTGGGCATTACCGACATGGATGGTAACTTCTCTGTTGATGCAGCTCCTGGTACTAACCTTACATTTACCTATCTGGGAATGACTCCACAGACCGTGAAGGCTTCTAAAGAAATGAGCATTACCTTGCAGGATGACTCTAAGTCTTTGAACGAAGTCGTAGTCATCGGTTATGGTGTGGCTAAGAAGAACGACTTGACAGGTTCTGTTACTGCGATCAAGCCTGATGAGAAAAACCATGGTATCATTACTTCTGCACAGGATATGATTCAGGGTAAAATTGCCGGTGTAAATGTCAACTCATCAACGGGTGCTCCTGGTGATGGAGCACAGATTCGTATCCGTGGTGGTGCTTCTCTTACTGCGAGCAACAACCCATTGATTGTTATCGATGGTATGCCTATGGATAACAACAGCACAAAGGGTGTAAACAACCCTCTGTCTCTTGTCAACCCTAATGATATCGAGAGCTTTACCGTATTGAAGGATGCTTCAGCAACTGCCATCTACGGTTCACGCGGTTCCAATGGTGTCATCATCATTACAACCAAGAAGGGTCGCAGCGGCCAGAAGCCACAGGTTTCTTACAATGGTACACTTTCGGTAAGTACTGTTGCCAAGAAGATGGATGTGATGAATGCTTCTGAATATACAGACTTCATCAAGAACTATTATGGTGAAGATTCTTCTGCCTACAAAGGTTTAGGCTGGAAGAAGTTCAACGCAGATGGAACTCCAGATTATTCTGCCGGCACATACGATACCGACTGGCAGGACGAGATTTACCGTGCAGCTGTCAGCCATGAGCATAATGTCAGCTTGACAGGTGGAATCAGCAAGAAGTCTTGGTCTATGCCTTATCGTGTCAGCGTTGGCTACACCGGCCAGGAAGGTATCTTGAAGGGTTCAGACTATAAGCGAGTTACTGCCGGTTTCAACATCAATCCATCATTGTTCGACAAGCACCTTAACATTAATGTCAACGGTAAGTATTCTTACTCAAAAACAAATCCAGGTGGACAGGATGCAGTAGGTGCAGCTATCAACATGGATCCTACCCGCCCAGTAAAGAGCAGTGACGAAACATTCAAGAACTGGGGTGGCTATTGGCAGTGGGCATTACCTACTACTTCATACGACCCTACATTCCCATATAACCGCAACGACGATGCTCCAACAAACCCTGTAGAAAAAGTTGAAAACTACGATTTCTACAAGAGTGCGCATATCCTCTTGGGTAATGTAGAGGCAGACTATAAGATACATGGTTTCGAAGACCTTCATCTTCACGCCAACATAGCTGGAGAATATAGCACTGGTGGAGAGTACAACACCAACAATCCACAATCTACATACGGATTCTACTATGGTGGCAACAGCGAAAATAAGGAGAAGAAGTATAACGTTGTAGCTACTGCCTATGCTCAGTACACCAAGGACTTCAACAAGGCTAACCACTTCGACCTCATGGCTGGTTATGAGTATAGCCACATGAAATATTGGGGAGACCAGTGGAGCAAGTCTATGTATCCTTCTACCAACGAAGGTAAGAACGACAAGGGCGAAGCTCTTGCAGGAACTGTGAAGTCTTACGATACAAGCAACTGGAAGGGACAGACTTACCTCGTGAGCTGGTATGGACGTGCCAACTATTCTCTGTTGGATCGTTACCTCCTTACATTCACTGCCCGTTATGATGGTTCAAGCCGCTTTGCAGACGGACACCGTTGGGGTTTCTTCCCATCAGCAGCCTTCGCATGGCGTATCAAAGACGAAAAATTCCTGAAAGATGTTGATGCTATCAGCGACTTGAAACTCCGACTTGGTTGGGGTAAGACCGGTCAGCAGGATACAGGTAAAGAGTACTACACCGCTACCTATAAGAAGAGTACAAGTAATCACTTCCTCTATCCAATCGGTGGTATTGCCAACAACCCAGGAACACTCTACCGTCCATTGGCATACAATGACGAATTGACTTGGGAGACGACTACTACATGGAACGTAGGTCTCGACTATGGTATGTTCGACCAGAGACTCACCATCAACCTTGATGGTTATATCCGCAAGACAACCGACTTGCTCAGCACAACAACCATCGCTGCAGGTCAGAACTTTGACAATGCGCTCTTGATGAATGCAGGTACATTGGAAAACAAGGGTTTTGAGGTAGCTATCACAGGTCGTCCTATCCAGACCAAGGACTGGTTTGTAGAATTGAGCGTCAACGCTGCTTACAACAAGAACGAGATTACCGAACTTGCTGGTGGTCGTGATATGATAGAGGCAGGTATGAAGGTAGGTCAGGACCAGGCTATCACCTATCATAAGGTAGGAAAGCCAGCCAACTCATTCTTGGTTTACCAGCAGGTTTACGATGAGAGCGGACGTCCAATCATGGGTTGCTACGTAGATCGTAATGGCGATGGTACAATTGACGAGAACGACAGATACTTCTATAAGAATATCGTGGCTCCTTGGACAGGCGGTTTCAGCTTCAAGGTTGCATACAAGAACTGGGATCTCGGCAGTAATTTCCGTGCAAGCTTCGGAAACTATCTCTACAATGGATACGCTGAGGGTGCAATAAATACGAAAGAAATTTGTAGTGCTAAGGGATATTACAAAAACAGCACAAAGGATATTGTAAATTTGGGCTGGACTTCATACAACTATCCTCTTACCGACTACTTCGTTCAGAATGGTAGCTTCTTGAAGTGCGACAACATCACACTGGGCTATAACTTCAACAATCTGCTGAAGGGTGGCAACTACAAGGGCATCTCTGGCCGTATCTACGCCTCATGCTCTAACGTATTTACTATCACCAAGTATAAAGGTATCGACCCTGAAGTAACATCAGGTAAGGACGACAACATCTATCCTCGTTGCCGCACATTCCTGCTCGGTCTGAACCTTAACTTCTAACATTTTAAAATAGATTTCGATATGAAACTCAATAAATTCAAAATAATTGCCCCAGCAGCAGCTCTTCTGCTTTCAGCAAGCTTGAGCTCTTGCATGGATGACTTGAACAAGGGAAACATTGACCCTACTGTTGATGCCAATCCTAATATTATGGGCTTATACAGCAAGTGCTATGCTGGTCTTATCATGGAGGGTAATGACGGTAATGCCGATTTCACTATCGACGACAATGGTAAGTCAACCCTTCTACGCAACCTGTTCAACTTCAACGAGGTACCTACCGACGAAGCTGTCTGCTGGTGGTCGGATGGCGGTATCGCAGATGTTGCCTACAATAAGTTAGATCCGGGTAATGCTACTCTGAAGAACCTCTACTATCGTCTGATGTCGAACATCTCTTACGAGAATCATTTCTTGAGCCTCGACGCAGCCAAAGAGGATAAAACTAAGTATGCAGAGGTACGTGTACTTCGTGCCTACAGCTATTTCTTGATGCTCGACTTCTTCGGAGACCCGACATTCATTGACAAGATTTCTGCAGAGACACCGCGTCAGGCTCACTCTTACAACTCTAATTTTGAGGAAGGCAAGAGCTACACTCGCGCAGAGCTTCTTCAGATGGGCCGTGAATTCCTGTTCAACTGGGTAAAGGACGAATTGCTTGCAGCAGAGCCAGACTTGCTGGCAGCAAAGCCTGAGACTGACAGCGACCCAGACTATGGTCGCATTGACAAAGGCACATGCTGGTTGCTCTTAAGCCGTCTGTACCTCAATGCTGGTACATACCTCAATAACGATGGTCAGAACAATCAATATTGGGATAAGGCTCTCGAATATGCCGAGAAGGTTATCAATTCAGACTATAAGCTCTTCGATGACAGCAAGATGTCTAATGAGGCTAAGGCTAATGGCTACAAGCCATACGACCTGCTCTTCATGGGCGACAATGGATCGAATGGTGCAAGCTGCGAGGCTCTTCTCCCATTGATGCAAGATGGAGAAAAGACTCAGGGATGGGGTGGTTCTATGTTCTATGTAGCTGCTCTTTGGGATGCTACGATGCAGACTGTTACAGGTAAGGATGCTGCCACTACTGCCAACACATGGTCAGGTATGCGTGTTCGTCCACAATTCGTAGAGAAGTTCTTCACCGATCCAAAAGTTGTTGTAAACAAGTCAGCTTCCGAAATCCGTGCTATGAACGTTGACGACCGTGCTATCCTTTGGGGTAAGGGCAACAGTGACGGCGATCGTACTTTGGAGATTGGTGCTAACGATAAGTTCGTCAAGGGTATTGCAACACCAAAATGGAATAACAACTATTCTAATGGTGGTACTCCTCACGACAGCTATAATGTCGACATCGACTTCTTCCTCTTCCGTGTAGCTGAGGCTTACCTCAATGCAGCAGAGGCAGAGATGCACATCAATGGCGAGGGTTCGGCTAAGGCTAAGGGTTATATCGACGCTCTCCGCAATCGTGCCCACGCTGCCGTACGTCCTTCTTACACTCTTAACGATGTGCTCGATGAGCGTGCCCGTGAGCTCTATTGCGAGGGTCTTCGTCGTACCGACTTGATTCGTTTCAATCAGTTTGGTGGCAGTCAGGCTACATACAATTGGGAACTTAAGGGTGGTAGTACTAATGGTACAACCTTCACCAAGACCTATAATGTATATCCTCTCCCATCTTCAGAGGTTCGTTCTAACAAGAACTTGACACAGATTGATGGATACAACGAGGTTCAAAACTAAAGTATAATAGAATTATAAAAGAAAACACAATATGAAGAATAAATATATAATTGGTGCTCTGCTTATCGGCATCATCAGCTTATTCGCTTCATGTTCGGATGACAACGACTCAAACCCAACGCTGATTCAGCCTAAAGAGTTTTTGTTGAACACTCCAGAATATGCCAATGCGACTATTGATTTGGAGCATTCCACAGGACTTGGCCTTACATGGTCACAGCCTAAGTACACAGCAGACAATGCCCCTATCAACGCAACTTACGAGGTGCAAGTATCTCCAACCAACAGCTTCACAGTTTCTACTGATGAAGCTGCTGCAGACGAGAGTGGCGAAAAGGTGCCAGACTACGCTGTTCTTAGCAACACCACACAGAAATGTAATATTTCTGCCTCTGCAGAAGAAATGGACAAGGCATTGGTAAAGATACTTAAATGGACTGAAGGTAATGTTCCTGCCGAGCAGGAGATGTACGTTCGTGTTAACGCTTACATCCTTGAGGGCACAAGCCGTCTGAACCCTATCGCTTCAAACTCAGTAAAGCTTAACGTAAAGCCTTACTATATTGAACTGAAGGATGCTGTTCCAACAATGTGGTATCTTGTAGGTAACATGTTCGGCGCTAAGTGGGCTGGCAACAAGAGCATTGGAGAAGACGCACTTCCTATGTTCCTTAAGCCAAACTTCTCTTACGACAAGAAGACTGGTACTGGTGAGATTGAATACACCAACTACTTCCTTACTGGCGATTACAACGACAAGGCCGAGTGCGACGGAGCTGGCTTCAAGATTATGCCTTCAAGCTTCAACTGGGATTACAGTATGAACGCCGATGGCGCTACAAAGGGTACAATCGTCAACCGTAACGGTGGTAGCGACGGTGGTCACATCGTAGCCGAAACAGCCGGTTACTACACCATTACTCTTAACACCGCTGACAACACAGCCAAGATGGTGAAGTACGAGGGTAATGTAACCAACTATGGTACTATCCAGATTAGTGGTTCATTCAATGATTGGGCTGACACTCCAATGCTTCCTTACAACACTGAGGGCGTTGAGAACCACGCTTGGTACTATGTAATGGATGTTCCTGCCGGCGAGACTGCACAGTTCAAGTTTAAGATTGAAGGTTCTTGGGATACAAGCTGGGGCTATGGTGCAGAAGATGGCGCTATCAACATGTACGGAAAGTGTGATGCAGGTGGCAAGAACATCGGCTTGGCAGAAGGCAAGTATGTCATCTCATTCAACGACATCACTGGTTCGTTCAGCATCGTTAAATTGTAAAACATTTAAAGTATAGACAATTATGATTAAGAAAATATTATTGGGAATGACCCTGCTGATGTCTATGGTATCTTGTACCGAGGACTACACAGATTGGGGTAACCCACAGTCAAATCCTCAGGAGGAAGCTGTATCATTCGGCGACGGTAGCGTTACTCCAGTTGATGTCATCGACTTGGCTAAAGTAGAAACAGAGAAGGTAAAAGTAGCGAGCATTGTTGCTCCTACTTCTTCCAACGCTGCTTATACACCTAATTATAAGATTAACTTCGACGGTCAGTCATTCGACATTGATGCTGATGGTAACATGGCAACAGCTGAATTGACAAGCTATATCGTAGACAAGTATGGCAAGCGTCCTAAAGAGCGCGACATCGATGCTACTCTTGATGCATGGGTAAGCAATGGAGCAACAGCCGTGAAGATGGCTACTTCAGAGAAGTTCCAGATTAAGGCCATTCCTGAGGCTCCAGTTATAGAAGAAGGTTACTACCTCGTTGGCGACATGTTTACTACAGATGACGTAAATGGTTGGACTAAGGAAGTAGCAAAAGCATTCAACCACAGCGATAAGGATGTATATGAAGATCCGGTCTTCACCGTATCTTTCGAAACAACCAAGGCTGACCAGTACTGGAAAATTATTCCTAAGAAGAACATCGACTCTGGCGACATCTGGGCTGCCGGCGTAGTAGGTCCTAAGGTTGACGGCGACGACAGCATGACTGGTACGCTGACCAACGGTGACGCTAAGGCTGGTAAAATTGCCAAGGCTGGTAAGTATAAGCTCACCATCAACATGATGGACTATACTTACACCATCGAGGAAGTGAAGTATGATCCATTCATTTACTTCATCGGTGCAACTGACGGCTGGACAAACGCTGAGCAGAAGCTTGCTCTCGTAGATGCCAATACAGGTACATATACAGGTTTCCTCTATTGTGCTGACCCTAACAACTGGGGCAACCAGTTTAAGTTCCAGCGTGTAGCTGGAAGTTGGGACAACGAAATCAATGCTGGTGCATTCAATACATTTGATGGTGCAGCAACCAACGAAAATGGAAACATCGGTGTGAATGCTGGAGAAGGAGTTTACTACTTCGATGTTAATCTTGCAAACGGAACCATCAAGGCAACAAAGGTTGAAACCATGGGCATCATCGGTGGCTTCAACAATTGGGGTGGCGACGCGGCCATGACTTGGAATGCAGAAGAGTATTGCTTCGAAGCTACCAATGTCGGCGTAACAGCAGACGGCTGGAAGTTCCGCGTAAACGGAGGTTGGGACATCAACCTCGGTGGTAGCCTCAATAACTTGACAGCAGGTGGTGACAACATTGCTGTTGCTGGCAACACCATCAAGTTGTATCCTACAAGAAAGACATCTGACAACATCTACTGCACAGTAAAGTAAGCATTTGTTTCATCATATAAGCACAGTATATTCAATAGGCGGCTCTCCAATCCGAGAGTCGCCTATTTTTTCTTTATCCCCATCCCTACATTTTTTCCTAAAACTTTGGAAGTTACAAGGAAATGTCGTATCTTTGCCAACGAATAGCAATATTGCATCCACAACCATATAGAGCGAAAGCAAATGGCAAGATTTATAGACCCACGTGTTGATTGGGCTTTGTATCAGACAGTCCGATGCTAAAGGAGTTTCGCACCGACTTGGTGCTCACCGACTTACAGACACGCCAGCGAGTGTCCGACAGAATGCGTATTGTGTACCTCCAGTTGCCTTTGTTCGACAAGCATACGGAGGCAGAGTGTATGGATATATTTGATTGTTGGATTTATATAGTGAAGAATATGAATATGTTTGAGCAGATGCCATTCAGCGAGAAGTATCCAGTCTTCCGCAAATTGGCTGAAATAGGCGACCTCCGCAAGCTTACCCGTGAAGAACTTGAGCTTTATGACGAGGACATCAAGAATATGCGTGATATATATGCCACCAGAAAGTTTGACGAAAAGAAAGGAATGGAAAAAGGAATGGAAAAAGGTATGGCGAAAGGTATGGCGAAAGGTATGGCGAAAGAAAAGTTAGCCACAGCTCGCCGCCTCCTGTCAATGGACCTTTCTGATGAGCAAGTAGCAACAGCTACCGAGCTTCCGCTGGAGGAAATCCAGAAATTGAAGGAACAAGCCTAAACCGGGCTGAAGGCTCAGAAGCCCATAGCCCTGGGTAATTACGGACACAAAACTGTCGCCCTGTAAGGGCAAAAGCTTCAAAGTATCAGGTATTTACAAAGCTTTTGCCCTTACAGGGCGTGTGGAGCCAACTTGCAAAATTTCTGTTTAACAATTCACCAAGGAACTTTTAGTTGAAATCAGCTTCTTATATTAGTACATAAACTACAACAAGCAACCGATAAATAAGGATGAACTGATCAAAAATTTTGATTGGTTCAATCATCTCAAGCATTCAACAAAGAGGGTGTGTCTGGTGAATTCATCAAAAGAAAAATTATTTTTCATCAAATTAATACCACAAATATCACACTTACGCTTAACTCTTTGATTACAAGCGCATAACGCGTGGCAATAAGGGATTTTTAATTGCCACCTTATTGCCACTTATTGCCACGCCATGAACCTGATGCGAAAATTCTGAGAAGATTCTTTTTTCGAATGAGGCTTACTTTATGGTGAAGTAAGGCTTACGTAACATTTAAATGAGGCTTACCTGAAAGGCAAACAAGGCTTACTTGAACTTCAAATAAGGCTTACTTGAAAGACAAATGAGACCTACCAGATGGGAACCTGGATGCTTCTGAAATTACGTCCCGACGTATCTTGTACTACGTCGGGATGTATCTTTCACTGCGTCGGGACGTAATTTCTACTGTATCGGGGGAGATTTTACGGAAAAAGCTATGAAATCGACTAGCATTGAACCGAAAAAAATCCTCAGTTAGCAATGATTCCTCCTCTCTCCAGCCATTGCGCTTTTTACGCAACGCAAATTACGCAATAAAAAAAGAGATAGGCAAATGCAAACGTTTGCACAAACTTTTTGCTTGATTTACATCAAGAAAGAGAAGTACTAAAAGAATATTATCGTAACTTTGCAACAGTTATCAAAGCAACAACTCTAACTGAATAAATATGAAGAAAATCTACTTAACACTCGTTGCCCTCCTGGCAACCATCAATACGTTTGCCCAGGGTTGGCCTGCCAACTACAGCGGTGTAATGCTGCAGGGATTCTACTGGGATTCCTTCAGCGAATCCAAATGGACCAAGCTCGAAGCGCAGGCTCCGGAACTGGGACAGTACTTCAACCTCGTCTGGATTCCACAGAGTGCCTACTGTGGTGGCAAGTCAATGGGTTACGACGACTTCTATTGGTTTACCAACTACAACAGTTCCTTCGGAAACGAGAAGGAACTCCGCAGCCTCATCAAGACTTTTAAGAACAATGGCATCGGAACCATCGCCGACGTGGTTATCAACCATCGCAAGAACGTATCCAACTGGGTGGATTTCCCTGTGGAAACCTACAAGGGCGTAACTTACGAGATGAAATCCACCGACATCTGCGCCAATGATGACGACGGCAAGACCAAGAAATGGGCTGATGAAAACGGCTACGAGCTCAGCAGAATCAACGATACCGGCGAAGACTGGAGCGGCATGCGCGACCTTGACCACAGCAGCCAAAACGTGCAGACCATCGTGAAGGCTTATCTCGACATGCTCCTTAACGACTTCGGCTACGCCGGATTCCGCTATGATATGGTAAAGGGATACAGCGGCAAATACACGGGCATCTACAACGATGCTACCAAACCAACCTATTCCGTAGGAGAATATTGGGATGGAAATGTATCCATAGTCAAGAACTGGCTCAATGCCACCAAGGTGAATGGCAACATCACAAGTGCAGCCTTCGACTTCCCTATCCGCTACGTGGTGCGCGACGCCATCAAAGCCAACTGGTCAACCGTAAAGACCGATGGCTTGGCTAACGACCCAGCTTACAAGCAGTATGCCGTTACCTTCGTAGAGAATCACGATACCGAATATCGCTCAGCCGGCGAACAGCAGGACCCTATCCGCAAGGATACCCTGGCTGCCAATGCCTACATCCTGGCATCTTGCGGTACCCCATGCGTATTCTACAAGCATTGGATTGACTGCAAGCAGGATATCAAGGCGATGATCAACGCACGTCAGCTGGCTGGCATCACCAACACCAGCAACACCACCTTCAATGCCAACAAGGGCAATGGCTATAACGGCATCATGACCGTAGGCACGAAGGCTTCGCTCCTTGCCATCGTAGGTCCTAACGCCAACAAGTTTACACCTTCTAACGAATACGCAGAAATCCTCAACGGCTATCACTACCGCTATTTCATGCCAAAGAAGGCTAATCTGGCTTGGGTGGATTTACCTTCCGGTGATTACGAAGGCACGATGAAGGCAAAACTCGTGGCTGTAAGCAACGCCGACGATGCACAGTTGGTTTATACAACCGATGGCACAGAGCCTACTGCCAGCAGCAAGAAGGCAAAGAGCGGCGAGGAACTGGAGATTCCTTACGGCGAGACAACCCTGAAAGTGGGCTTGCTGATGAATGGCGCTGTCAGCGGCATTCTTACCCGTACCTATAAGGTAGAAAAGCCTGCTGCCTTCGAGCCATACGATATCACCGTGTATGCCAACGCCGACAAGGTGGGCTGGACCAGCGGCTTCAACTTCTGGGCATGGTGCGACAGTCCTAACGAGAACCTGACCGCTACAGGTAAATGGCCAGGCGATAAGATAACCCAGTACAAGGAGATTGATGGAAAGAAGTGGTTCTATCAGACTTACAAGATCAAGAGCAAGAACTACATGGTTTCCTTCGTATTCAGCACAGGCACAGGTGGTTCTCCACAGACCGTAGATTTCGCGAATATAAATAAGGATACTTATCTGGAGATTCAGAACGAGAAGGATGGTGCGAAGTATAAGATTAAGGATGTTACAGCCGACATGCCATCTACCGGCATCAGCCATCCTATCATCGACAACAACGCCCAGAACGATCCTTTCTGGTACACCCTGAGTGGTATGAAGATGACAAAGAAGCCATCGCAGGCTGGCATCTACATTCACCAGGGCAAAAAGGTAATTATAAAATAAAGAATCAAACCTGATATTTTAAAGTTACAGCAGAATAGAATAAATAGAGCTTAGTTTAGGCAAATAATTTTATTAGTTAGTTGGTTTTAGGTTTAAAAGAGGTATTCCCCAAAAGTGTTTTCGGGCAATACCTCTTTTGCTATTGTATTAAGATCTGAGCCATTTCATTCGTAAACTTAATTACTGCTCATTCTACTCTGTCTTTCATCTAAATATTTGGAGTAAAAATAGAAAAATCGTAACTTTGCAAAAGGTTTGAATGGGTCATTCAAGCCGAAAAGAAAAGTGGCATTGAAAATCTCTGCGAAAAGGAGTGAGTTTCTCAGATTTAATTTGTATCTTTGCCATGTCATATCAGAGTTTGGCTTGTTTATTTTTGCAACACTAAGATAAGTGAATTCTTCGACATGACAAAACCATGGGCAACTTTTTGTTGCTCAGGTACTTAAAAAGTTTAATTTACAATAGTGTTGCGGAATTAAGGACCACCTCTTCTAAAACAATCGGCATAGAGTAAAATCCATTAATACATACAATTAATAAATACAATTATGAAAGCTACAAGAATCATCACAACAGTGTTTATTGCGCTTGCCTCACTTGCAGCCAATGCACAGGAAGGAGCATGGAACGGCGAACTAAACATAATGGGAACTAAGTTGCCTTTAGTATTCAACTTCTCTGGCGACGGCTGCACCATGGATTCGCCTTCGCAAGGTGCTAAAGGAATACCAGCCGAGAAGACTATTAAGGACGACGGTACAATAAAGGTTTCGGTTGCGATGATTGGAGCCACATTTGAAGGAAAAATGGAGAATGGCGAAATTAAAGGTACATACACCCAAAATGGTTTTCCCATACCTCTTACACTAAAGCCCGGCAAACTTGTAGTTAAACGTCTGCAAACTCCGGTTGCTCCATTTCCATATAAGGAAGAGAACATAAGCTTCACAAATGCAGGATACACTTTCAACGGAACCCTCACCCTACCACAAAACTATTCTAAGACAACTCCCGTAGTGCTGATGGTTACTGGTAGCGGACAGCAGAACCGTGACGAAGAACTATTTGACCATAAACCCTTTGCCGTAATTGCAGATGCATTAGCCCGTCAAGGCATTGCTTCCTTACGTTATGACGACCGTGGTTGGAATGATAAGAATATTGATTTCGGTCAATTCACAACAGCCGATTTCCTCCAAGATGCCGCATCTGCCTTACCTTTATTGCGCAAGCGTTTCAATAAGGTTGGAATATTAGGACATAGCGAGGGCGGCACAATAGCCATGATGCTTGCAGCTGAAGGCAAAGCCGACTTCATTGTGTCGCTCGCTGGCATGGCTATATCTGGTAAAGAAACTCTCGTGATGCAGAACCGCCAAGCTATGTCTGCCATAAATTTGCCTAAGGATATGGTTGATTCCTACTGCGCTACCATTTCAAATATTCTCAACGAGATTGCAAATGGCAAGAAGACAAGTGAGATAACCATCGACGGAGTGCCAGACAACTTAAAGCCTATCCTAAAAAGATCATTAGAGCAAGCCAACTCGCCATACATACGCCATTTCATAACTATAGATGCTGGCAAGCAGTTGTCCAAGATTAAATGCCCAGTGTTAGCACTTAACGGCACAAAAGACACTCAAGTGGACTGCGCCGCCAATACAACTATACTTGAAACTGGACTCTCCAACTGCAAGCACACTATAAAGAAGATTGATGGTGTAAACCATCTGTTCCAACATTGCTCAACTGGCAGCGTTGTGGAATATCAGCAAATAGAAGAAACTATTGCTCCAGAAGTGCTGGAGACAATAACCAAGTGGATTAACGAACTGTAATAATAATTATAAGTGGGTCGGGCGAAGTGCGCTCGACCCAAACTGTCTATACCTATTAAAAACATTTTTTCTTTTTCATGTAGCAAACCATTCCAACCCTTAGTCTAAAGGGTAAAGAAAATACCAAATAAGACACGCCAAGCAAACCGTCATAATGTTGACAGCCACAATAGTCATGAGCATATGGTTATTAATAGAAATAGGCTTTCATCTCATTGCCATAAATGCCGATACTGGCATGTGGTTTGTGTTCTATGGTGGTGGCACAGGAGCCTTCATTGGTGTAGTTGCTGCATGGTGGATATACCGAAAGATGCAAAAGACCAATGACGAAATGATAAAGCAGATTGAGGAAATCAGCAAAGAACAATAAATGAAGCTCAAGAATAAAGATTAATAGGTACCAACCATGGACTTATGAACTGCATAGCCAAGGTTATGCACCAAGGAGGCGGACGTGTTATAGGTGTTGTACCTTTACTTGTGGAAAAGGGCGGACATCACCAAAAACCATTGAAAAAGTTTTTGAATTAATAAAAGACAATCCGTATATAACAAGACAAGAACTCGTGGACAAAATAGGTATCAAGGCAAGTGCAATACAAAAACACATAGAAAAGCTAAAGGCTCAAAAAAGAATAGAGCGTGTTGGTTCTTCTACATTTGGAGGCCATTGGGAAATCAAAGAATAAATAATCCATCGTCTCATCATCGAAACAACAATATTCAATAGGCGGCTCTCAATTCCGGGAGCCGCCTATTTTTTTCTTTCTCTTCCCCCTTTTCAAGTATTTTTTCCCTAAAACCTTGGAAGTTATTATAAGACTTAACATCGCTCCAACAAGGATGGTAGCCAATCTGCCATCGGTGAAGG